>Ga0065697_1001259_pt1 | contig 18563 bp, 23 predicted proteins | sample AntLakMe24m_08um_FD_59086 | JGI IMG/M metagenome (GOLD analysis project Ga0065697, IMG submission 59086) | Hypersaline microbial communities from Antarctic Deep Lake - 24m 0.8um v2 (version 3) | ecosystem: Environmental > Aquatic > Non-marine Saline and Alkaline > Hypersaline | place: Deep Lake... | reverse complement strand
TCGACGACGAGAAACTAACGCTGAACGCCTAACTTGAGGAGTATATAAATGAGTAAACGAACCGAAGAAGCCCGAGCCCGAGAACAGCTCATCGACCTTGCCGAGGAGTTCTACGACCAGTTCGCCGGCGGCCAGATCCCGGAGATGACACTGCCGACGCGAACCAAGAGCAACATCGAGTACGACAAGGATTCCGGCGTCTGGGTGTACGGCGACCNAACGTCTACGCGGTCGGCGAACTCGGTCCGCGGTGCGCGGAAGCTTTTAAAAGCGGTGTACACCATCGAGTTCCTGGATCAACAGCTCGCCGAGGACCGCTCGTCGACGCTGCGAGAGCTCTACTATCTCTCGGAATCGTGGGACAACACTGAGGCCCACTTCTCGGACCAGGACGAATCGAACCAGATGATCGAGGACCTCGAAATCGTCTCCGACGTCACCCGCGAGGACTTCCACATGCGACCCGAGGAGTCCGGGGCGACGCTGATGGGGCCCCTGGAGATCCGCGAGCAGACCCGCCGCGGCGAACGCGAGATCCACTGCCAGGAGGATGTCGGCGAGGGTGGCTACCAGATTCCGAACAATCCGGATACGATCGAGTTCCTCGACAACGACATCGATTTCGTTCTCTGTGTCGAGACTGGTGGTATGCGGGACCGACTGATCGAAAACGGGTTCGACGAGGAGTACAACTGCCTCGTGGTCCATCTCAAGGGCCAGCCGGCTCGCGCCACGCGGCGGATCATCAAACGGCTCCACGACGAACTCGAACTTCCCGTCACCGTCTTCTGCGACGGCGACCCGTGGTCCTACCGCATTTATGGGTCGGTGGCCTACGGCTCGATCAAATCCGCCCACCTCTCGGAGTATCTCGCCACTCCGGAGGCGGACTATATCGGGATTCAGCCCAGCGATATCGTCGACTACGATCTGCCGACCGATCCGTTGGCGGATTCGGATATCAACGCCTTAGAGTCGGAACTGACCGATCCGCGCTATCAGACCGACTACTGGGAAGAACAGATCGAACTCCAACTCGAAATCGGAAAGAAGGCCGAGCAGCAGGCACTGGCCTCCCGTGGCCTCGATTTCGTCACCGAGACGTACCTGCCGGAACGGCTTGACGCGATGGACGTTATCTGAGCTGTCGACCAACCGGTCAAACAGCCGACAACCGATCAGTCGGCGACGCTCGGGTTCTGCGGACGGGTGCGGTGTGTGGCTGTCGGCTCGACGGAAACCTCGATGTGTTCTGAGCCTTCGACGGTGACCGTCAGCGTGTCGTACTCGAACGTAACCGTGGTGGTTGGTATCCCGTGACTNCCGGCGGCCGCCGACACCGTGCGTTCGACCGCCTCGATGTCGATGACATCGCCGACTGGTGGAGTGAGTTCCGTCGGGTCGACGCCTTGGGCGGCGGCGAGTTTCTCTGGCAGACGGACACTGAGTTCGGTGTCTGGGACCATATGACAACTAACATCACAGTCTTATGTAAAACCATGTCAGACATTCGAATGACACGGCCCGGGGCAAGCGTCGACCGACACGGCGAGAAGACTTAGGGAGCGGTTCGTGGTAGCGGTGCCAATGACCATCGAAGACAGCCTCGAACGAACCCTCCACAGGACTGCACAGGACGAAGAGACACACCTGCCGGAGAGTTCGCACGGGATTCATGCGACTGTTGCGGCGCTCCGCGGCCTGCAGGCGGGGTTCGTAGCAACACTGATCATGACCGCTTTTCGGCTCCCGATTATGCGATCACTGCCGCCGTCGGCCAACTTCTGGTCGACATACGTCGGTAGCGGTGAGCCCGAGGACTATCCGGTAATTGGACTCCTGTTGCACCTCCTGTATGGGACGGTCAACGGGGCTGTGTTCGGCGGTCTGTTCGCACTCCAGTCGGCCGAGCGATCGGTCGAACCCGAGGGGCGTGGGATCGTCTGGGGGTCGATCTTCGGGATGTGTCTGTCGGCCTTCGGCAGCCAGATGGTGCTCAATGGGCTGTTGGATTCCCGACTGGAGGCCGACGAACTCACGCTGTTCCACGCCGGGCATCTGGTCTACGGCATCGCCCTCGGCGCATGGGTCGGCTCCCGAACGGAGGGCGTCGAGGAGCTCGAAACCGAGTACGATTACCAATCAGCAAAGTAATCGAACGACCCCCGCAGCCGAGTCGTCGACCAGTGAGTCGACCGATCCCAACGCCGGAGAACCTGCCCGAGGGCGTCTGGCATTCGATAACCGAACCAGACGCTTTTCATCGGGCCGGATAGATGTGTGTGTATGGGTACAAACCAAACAAGACAGTCGGACAGTATACTCGCGTGGCCCGCCACTCCGATCGGCTACGTGGCGATACTGATGGCCCTCATTACGGGCGTCATTCATCTCGTGGCGACGACACGCGCGATCGAGATGAGCGTCGTGCTTGCGGTTCTGTTCGTACTCAACGGACTGGGGTTCCTCGGCGGAGCCGCACTGTATCTCACCCGCTTTTGGCGACGCTGGCTGTTCCTCGTGGCCGCGGTGTACTCGCTGGTGACGATTCTCGCGCTGTTCCCGTTCCGGGGGTGGGGAATCGAGGCGTTCTACATGAACGGGTCGCTCAATCCGATTGCCGTTATCACGAAAGCCGTCGAGGCCATCCTCGCGGTCGTGTCGGTCTATCTGTACACCAGCACTGACGAATAAGGCGCGTTCCGGACGGGTGCGTCATTCGAGCATCCGCGCCCACGTTATTGTGTGTTTTTCATACAATATTGGGGTCGAGAAACGGCGTCGACCACGAGGTATCGTACCGGCGTCTCCGGCAGTTGCGTTAGGTGTAGTTCTCGACCAGCGTCGTCAGCCGGGCTTTGGGTTTGACGCCGACGGTCTGTTCGACGGGCTCGCCGTCGCTGAACAGGACCATCGTCGGGACGCCGCGGACGCCGTGGCGCTGGGCCAGCGGCTGGAGGCGGTCGATGTCGACTTTCGCGACGGCGGCGTCGGTTTCGGCGGCCACCGCCTCGACGATCGGTTTGAGCTGTTGGCACGGCCCACACCAGTCCGCATAGAAGTCGACCAACACGACATCGTGGCTCGCGGTGACCACCGAAAAGTGGTTGACGCTGTCGATCTGAATCGGCGTCTCTGGAGCCACTGCGGCGGCACCGTTCCCCTCAGTCGACCCGTCGCCCGTGGTCGCCTCACCGCGTTCAGTGCCGAGTTGCTCCAGCAGCTGCTCCCTCCGTCGCGTTTTGATTTTCTCGATCGTATCTGCGTCGCTCATACGAATCACGCTAGGAACCTCATCTTTATAGTTGTGTTCTTATTATACAATACTCTACTCGCCACATCAGCCATTATATCATTGATACTCGAATTAGCCGTTTAAATCCGAAACTGCAATCAAATCTATTTATAATATTGCTTTAATAATACTATATTTGAACCCGAAACCGGTCGACGAGCCACTTCCAGCGACCATCGCGTCGACGGGCCGCTGGCCCGCAACGACACATATTAACTTCGGTCACGCCTGGTCATTGGTGAGAACCGTTATGTCCACAGGACCAACCTTCGGCGAGGAGTTAGAATCCCAGACCGAGACGTATCTCGACCGACTCGCCGACTGTATCAGTCTGCTCCCTGAGTTGTTCGACCAGTACCGAACCGACGGGGACTACCGCGCAACCTTCGAGGAGATCCAGGAGATCGAAAGCGAGTGCGACCGGCTCAACCGGAACATCAACGGCACGATCACCAACTCCGGACCGGAAGACATCGGCCTGCTCAACTCGCGAGTCCATTTCAACACCTCCTCGCTGATCAGTTTCTACGGCCAGCTCGACGTGATCGCCAACCTCACCGAGCGCATCGCCCAGGAGCTACTGATGATCCAGCCCGCCCACGACAACGAGTGCTTCCAGCGGATGGCCGAGATGGCCGACAGCGCCGCCGCGGGGATGGCACCACTCGTCGACGTGGTCGTTCGCTTTATCCACAGCCTCAGCACGACCGACGAGTCCGACACCCTCACCGACGAGATCAACGCCGTCCGACGAATGGAAAGCGAGTGTGACGAGCTCCGCAACGCCATCATCACCACCGCCTTCGACGGCGACGTCGATGACCCGCTGCTCTACCGAGAGTTCGCCATCCTCCTGGACAAACTCGCCAACACGATGGAGGATGTCACCGACCAGGTCATTGTCATCGCGAGCAACGAGCCGGGCATTGTCACCGAGCCGGACCCCGAGTGGGAGTAAGCCTTTTTAATTAGTCGCGGAATCGGCTTCATCGCTCCCAGTTGAGGCTTCGGTCCGCCCCTCCAACGTCTCGAAATCGAACCCGGCGAACCCTGGCGGGACCGTTCCCTCTGTCGCGTAGACGTAGAGGGCGGTTTTTACGATTCCCGTCACCGTTCGGCCGACGAGAGAGACGCCGACGCTGAGGCCGATCACCCCGAGAATCGCGGTCGTTGTACCGATCCACGGGACGAGGCTGAACAGCCCCACCCCAACCGCGACGATGACAGCGACGCCGCCGAGCCAGACGACGAACTGCAGCAGTCCAATCCCGAAGTTCGCACTCAGCGTCTCGCCCCACGTTCGTTTAAATATTGAGGCGCTGTTCGAGAACATCCCCCTGACCGAAACGTCCTCGAAGACCAGTACCGGGACGATGAACAGCGTCGTGATCGTCCAGCCAACCGCGAAAAGCCCCGCGGCGTACCGCGAGAGTAGCGACTCCGAACGTTCCAGCGACCGCAGGAGTACGCCGACGACCGCCGAGATCGCCGCCCAGACGGCGAGTTCGCGCTTGATCTCCCACGCGGCGGCCACCCCGGCCCGCACCGTCGGCTCCNGGCCGTGGAAGGCGTCGTCGACAGCGGCTACCAACCCAGCGGTGAAAAACGAGGCGACGAACGTCGACACGAAATAGAAGCCGAACAGCGCCACCACTGTGAGCCAGCCGTCGACGAGGTCAGCGACAAACACCGTGAGAGACAGCACTGCACCGAACGCCAGCGTCGCAAGGCCGCCGAGCAGCGGAAAGGCCACGAGGCGAGGGTAGTCGCGGAGCAGACCGAGGCTGCCGCGAGTGAGCCTGACCCCGGTCGAGAGCCGCCGAACAAGTCGCATACACGATACATTACCATCGAGTAATAAAACTCTGCGTCCGGTCAACGACTGGTCGAGCAGTCGATTACAGAGCTTGGGATGTGCGGTCGACGCCTACCCCTGCAAGAGGTTCATCACTTCGTCGGCGACGTCGGGTTCGACGGCAACGACGTAGCGACGGCCAGCGGTCAGGGTGGTGTCGGGCCGGGCGATCCGGTTGCCGTCGCCGTCGGAGACGACGAGCGTACCGGCAGGGAACCGGACTTCACTGAGCTGTTTCCCGGCTGCTGGGGCTCCCTCGGCGACACGGACGAGCATGATGTCGAGGGTGCCGGTCACGTCAGCTAGCGTCTGGACGTCGCTGCCGATGATCTCGTCGGCGGCAACTCGCGCGCCGGCATGTTCGGGGAAGATGACCGCGTCGACGAACCGGGTGTACTCCTGGCCGGTCGCTCGTTCGATCCGGGCGACCGTCCGGATTTCGGGGGCGAGCTCCGAGGCGGCCAGACAGACCCCCGAGGTTCGAGTCCCGTCTCGCCGGTGAGTGCGGCGATCACATCGGCCCGTTCGATCCCCGCCTGTTCGATGATGCCGGGATCGGTCGCATCACCCTCGATGACCGTCGCTACCCACTCGTTGGCGATCTCGTCGACGATACGGTCGTCGCGTTCGATGATCGTTACGTCGTGGCCATGGTCGGCGAGCAGCGCAGCGGTCTCGAACCCGACTCGCCCGCCACCGGCGATGATGACGTCACGGCTTCCAGTCATACGTTATCCTTCTGCCTCCGGGCCCATGTCGATACCGGTCTCGGCTTCCTGTTCGCCGGAACTGCGAATACGATTCAACAGGAGGTAGGCGACACCACCCAACAGGATCCAGCCCGCGCTGAGACCGAGCGCCAGCGGATCCGTCCTGACGAGATACACCACTAACACCCCGGTCAACAGCAGATTGAGCGCGATTCCGATCACCGGCGGGGCAGGGTAGAACGGCATCTCGTACGGTTGGTTCATGTTGGGCCGCTCCCGGCGCAGCCGGATGACCGCGACGTTGACGACGATAAACGACAACAGGAAGAACAGACTCGACATGTTGCCGGCGCTCTGTGTCGGTAGCGCGACCGAGCCTAACATCACCACCGCGCTCGCGAGGATGGCAACGAAGGGTGTCCCGTATCGGTGATGGAGCTGGCCGAACGACGGCAGGAGCTGGCCTTCTCGTCCCATCGAGAACGCCACCCGCGAGGAGGCGATGACGACCGCGTTCAGCGCGGTTAGCGTCGAAAACACCGCCCCGAAGACGATGAGTGCGCCGCCGTTCTGGATGATCGGCAGGCCGGTCGGCATGAACTCGGTTGCGGCGGTCGCGATCCCGGCCTCACCGGCCTCGGCCAACCCCTGTGCGCCGAGGGTGCCGACCGCGACAGCGACGACCGCCAGATAGACGATCACCGTCGCGATCAGGCTCAGGAAGATCGCCTTCGGGATGTTCTCCCGCGGATTTTTGACCTCCTCGGTAACGGTCGTAATGAGGTCGTACCCCTCGAAGGCGATGAACGTCAGCCCCATCGCTGGCAGGATCGCTGCCGGGCCGCCGCCCTCGACGAACAGCGGCTGGAACTCGGCTTCGGAAAACATCGGCGAGGTCAGTCCGAAGCCGACGAAGACGACGAGGATCCCCACCTTGATAATCGTAAACACGGTCTCGGCGCTCCCGCTGGCAGCCGTCGACACCGCGTTGAGCGCGACCAGCGCGAGTACGGCGACGAACGCCAGCAGGAACGCAACCGGCAGAGCGACATCGACGACCGGGATCGTGAGCGCTCCGACCGCGCCGGGCGGGGGGACCAGTCCGTACACGTGGAGCAACTCGAGGAAGTTCGGCGCGAAGCCCAACGCGTATAGCGCCCCGGCGATCATGTAGGCGAACCAGAGCATCCACCCCATGAGAAACGACGAGAGGTCGTCGAAGATTTCACGCACGAAGGCGTAGCCGCCACCGCTTTTCGGAATCGATGCAGCGAGTTCCGCATACGAAAGGCCGGTAAACGCCGTTACAACACCGTTGAGCGTAAACACGAGGATCGCGGCGGGACCGGCGATCTCAGCGGCCAGTCCCGTGAGCACGAAGATACCGGCACCGATCATCGCCCCCATCCCGATCATCGTCGCGTCCAACAATCCGAGCTCGGCGTTCGGCGAACGATTGGAGCCGTCCATGGCGTACTGTACGCGGAGTATCAACCCGACCCTACATGACGGTTCGGAATATCTCTACAGAGATTATCCCAGCACTGTCCTGATTTGGAACATGAATCTGGAGGCCGCGAATGCGGGCAGTGAGTCGCATATTCGTCAGCCGCCGAACTGAACGACGACGCCGAGCACACCGACCCCGACAATCGCCGCCAGTCTGATCCAGTTGCGCGGCGTGTCGAGGCCGTCGGGGAGTTGCCGATGGGTGAACAAATAAATAACGTAGACACTCAGCGGCGCGAGTCGGAGCAGCGGGCTGGCTTGGACCGCAAACACGAACTCGAGAGCCAGCGCCACCGCGATCGTCGTGGCAGCGACCGCTGCGGCGACTGTCGCGTCGGTGGCTGCGTTCTCGAAATCCATGCTGTCGACTCAGCAGCGAGCGGCGTATAAAAGGGTGTGAACGAACGGATCTAGGCTTCGTCTTCGATCTCTTCGGCAAGCTCGTCGGCATCGAGGTCGACATCGTCGAGGTCGACGTCGTCGAGTGCCTCTTCGACGTCCTCGCCGCCAGCACCGCCGAGGCCGCCCATGCCGCCCATGCCGCCGAACATCCCGCCGCCGCTGCCGTCGAGGATCTCCTGGACGACGATGCGGTCGATGCCGGTTTTGGCGATGACGTCCTGGGCGATCTGGCCCTTCGACATCATCCACTGCTGGTTCATCGTCAGCTGTGGCGTCGACTCGATGTAGAGCGTCTCCTTTTCGACCGTCTGGGTCTCGAATTCGGGCTCTGCGTCTTCGTCAGCCTCGTCGGGGTCGACGGGGACCTCCTCTTCGACCTCGTCGGTCTCGATCCACAGCGGCGGCGCGTGCTGGAGGTACATCCCGAGCATCCCCTCGGCTTTGCCCACGGCGTCGTCGACCTCGTCGAGGACCTCGAACTCGTATTCGAGCTCCTCGCCGGCCAGCGGGTGGTTGAAGTTGACGCGGGCGCGACCACCGATGATCGTCTCGATGTGGCCCTGTTCATTGTCGATCTGGACGTTCGCGCCGGGGTAGCGGTCGTCCTCGGGGATCTTCTGGGCGCTGATCGTTTTGACCTGATCGGGGTCGTACTCGCCGAAGGCCTCCTCGGCTGAGATGACGACCGAGCCCTCGTCGCCGACTTCGCTGCCAATCAGCGCGTCATCGACCGATTCGAAGACGTGGCCCTCGCCGATGATGATCGTCCGCGGGGAAAACTCGTGTTCGTCGGTGTCGATCCCGGCCTCTTCGGCGGTCTCCAGGATCGTCGTATCGACCACGTCGTCGTCCTCGGTGGTCCGCAAGGTGTAGTCGAGTTCGACGAAATCGCCGTTCTGGAACCCTGTCTCGGTCTCCGATGCAGCATCTGCAGACTCATCAGCCTCGGCAGCGTCCGCCTCGGCCTGTTCGTCACTCATACTCCGAACAACTGTCGATGCACCCTTAAGAAGCACGGTTCACGGTGGCCAACCCACAGCAGTTTTTGCAGTCGTGGCTGAGATGCAGGTATGTACGAAGTCGAACTCAAACTCCGGGCCGACCACGAGTCGCTCCGCGAGCGTCTGGCCGACCACGGTGCCGACCACGTCGACAGCCGCCGACAGACCGATACCTACTATGACGCCCCACACCGCGACTTTGCCCAAACTGACGAGGCCCTCCGAATCCGCCACGAACAGCCCGCCGACGGGGAGGCCGTCACCAAGGTCACGTATAAGGGTCCGCTGGTCGAGGCCGAATCGAAAACCCGCGAAGAACACGAGACGGTCGTCGACAGCGAGGAGGCACTCGAAGGCGTCCTCTCGGGGCTCGGCTTCGAGCCCGCGGCGAGAGTCGAAAAGAACCGTGAGTTCTACGCGCTTGATGGATATACGATCAGCCTCGACAGCGTGACCGACCTCGGCGAGTTCGTCGAAATCGAACGGGAGACGACCGAAGACGAAGTCGAAGCCGTCCGCGAGGGCGCGGTCGACCTGCTGTTGCAACTCGGCCTCGATCCCGACGAGCAGATCCGAACCTCGTATCTCGGGCTGTTGCTCCAGGATACTGCCTGAAAATGCGCACCAGTTATTTTGAAATGGGCAGAGGTTTCCGCAAGTTATAGAATGGCTGCCTTCGAAGGGTCCGGTAATGAGTCGGAACATTCAGGTTAGCGAACTCGACCGGTCGGCGGTCGAGGATCAGGGCGTCGAGATCGTCGAGCGGAAGGGCGTCGGGCATCCGGATTCGATCAGCGACGGGATCGCCGAAAGCGTCTCGCGGGCCCTCTCGCAGCTCTATCTGGACCGTGTCGGGAAAGTCCTCCACTACAACACCGACGAAACCCAACTCGTGGCGGGTCGGGCAGCCCCTGCCTTCGGCGGCGGCGAGGTCATTGAGCCGATGTATATCCTGATCGTCGGCCGGGCAACGAAGGAGTATGACGGCGAACAGTTGCCAGTCAATGCGACCGCTCTCGCGGCGGCTCGCGAGTACCTCGCCGAGACGGTCCCCGAACTCGAATACGGCACCGACGTGATCGTCGACGTGAAACTCGGCGAGGGGTCGGGCGACCTCCAGGAGGTCTTCGGCGAGGACGGCGCGACCGTCCCGATGGCCAACGACACCTCCTTCGGCGTCGGCCACGCCCCCCTCACGGAGACTGAACAGATCGTCGCCACTGCTGAAGGGAAACTCAACACCACCTACGCCGCCGAGCATCCCGAACTCGGCCCCGACGTGAAGATCATGGGCAAACGCGAGGGCGACCACATCAACATCACCGTCGCCGCCGCCATGATCGACGCCTACATCGAGGATATCGAGGCCTACGCAGCCGCGGTCGACGACGTCGAGGCCTACGTCACCGATCTCGCCGAAGACATCACCGACCGCGAAGTGAGTGTCGACGTCAACACCGCCGACGACCTCGACGAGGGGTCGATCTATCTCACAGTCACGGGAACCTCCGCCGAACAGGGCGACGACGGCTCGGTGGGCCGGGGGAACCGGGCCAACGGCCTCATTACCCCCAACCGCCCGATGAGTATGGAGGCGACCTCCGGCAAGAACCCCGTCAATCACATCGGGAAGATCTACAACCTGCTGTCGACCGAGATCGCCGAATCGGTCGTCGACGAGGTAGAGGGCATCCGCGACCTGCAGGTCCGACTTCTGAGTCAGATCGGCAAACCGATCGACCAGCCCCACGTCGCCGACGCCCAGGTCGTCACCGAAGACGGCGTCGACGTCGCCGACGTGGACGGCGAGATCCGTGAGATCGTCGACCGCGAGCTGGCCGACGTGACCGAGATCACGCGGAAAGTGATCGAGGGCGACATTTCAACGTTCTAATCAGTCGGTGCAAACAGTATTCTTTTATTCACCGGTTCGTCTTTGTAGGTAGATGCGCAGCCGATTCAGCGCGGGCACGATAGCCGGTGTGGGTATCGCGACCGCCTCGTTGACACTCCTGTTTATTATCAACAGCGAGCCGACGAGCGGGGTGGTGTTCGTGACCGACGCCATCGTCCCACTGTTGTTTTCGGCGCTGCTAGTCGGCGCGAGCTACTGGGCGTGGGCCGATCGGTCGGCCGATACGGCGATGGTCCGGCTCACACTGTGGTGTCTGGTAGGCGGGGCAATCGTGGGCGGCTTCGAGTTTCTGACCCTCTACTCGCAGTTCGAGGGGGGTGTCCTCATCCAGAAGGAGCTCCAGACGCTGAACGCGGGGGTCGCCCGGGGATCGGTCATCGGTCTCGCGTTCGGGTTTTACGATGTCGAGCGACAGCGAACCCGACGCCGGGAAGGACAGCTCGAACGGCAGGTCGAGCGGCTCGAAGAGTTCGCCTCCATCGTCTCCCACGACCTCCGGAGCCCGCTGACGGTCGCCCGCGGTCGGATGGAGCTCCTGGAGGCGACCCACGATCTCGACGCCGAACACGTAGACCAAATCGAGTTCGCCCACGAGCGGATGACCGAGATTATCGAGGACTCGCTGGCGCTGGCGCGCGGCGGCCACGAAGTCACCGACTCCGAGTCGATCGACATCGAGTCGGCCGCCGAGACGGCGTGGCAGACCGCGGGCTCCGACTCGGCACGGCTGGTCGTCGACGGCGCGGGCACCGTCGAAGCCGACGAGGACCGACTCACACGGCTCCTGGAGAACCTGTTTCGGAATAGCTTAGAACACGGGCTGTCGACGGACCCCGATACCGACGACGCCGAGTCGGCTGCCGAGGAGCCGGAACTCACGATCACCGTCGGGCAGTTGGCAGGCGAGGACGGCTTTTTCGTCGCCGACGACGGTGTCGGCATCCCCGAGTCAGACCGCGAATCGGTTTTCGAGGCGGGTGAATCCAACAACGGATCGGGTAGTGGCCTCGGGCTAGCGATCGTCCGCCGGATCGCCCAAGCCCACGGCTGGACGGTCGACCTCACCGAGTCGGAGACTGGCGGCACGCGCTTCGAGTTCCGGACCTGATACGGTCTATTGTAGGAAGTTCCCGTCTACGACAGACAGTAAACCCAAACGGATTTACTCGGCGGCTGGTTTCGATTCGGTGTGACACGAGTCTGTCTCATCGGGGCCGACGACGTCGACCTCCAGTACGAACTGCTGTCCCGTCGAGACCGCCCGCAACGCGCTGGCGACCTACGATCTCTCTCAACCGTTCGACAACGCCATCGGCCTCGACACGGTGAGCCTCGGCGCGGCCGTTGCTCTATTGAACGATCTCAACTGGTATCTGGTGCGCTTCGCCGACTATGCGCTGGTCCAGGAGCCCTCAATCAGCGAAACCGAATGGCTCTCCCGCGAACTCGCCACGCAGGTCCGGGACCGCGAAATGCCGCCGGAAGAAACCGACCGCCTGCTCCAGATCTTCGGTGTCGAGGAGAACCGACTGGTCGAACCGATGTACGTTACGCGGGTGACTGATTCGGTGCCGAGCTACGACCTCCGTGAGGTCGACGACACCGTCGTCGTCCGGGTCGCCGAAAGCGAGTTCGGCGGCTGACGAGCAGACGGTATTTAAAATAGCGCTTCGCTCTCGTCGAGGACGTGAGCGGGGCCGCCGACTTCCCAGACGTCGGTCTCGATGCCGATCTCTGCGATTCGACTCTCGACTTCGTCGACGTACTTCCTCGCGGGTGTTGACGTAGACACTCGCTCCGGTGTCGGTCGAGAAGTAGACCTCCACGCCTTCCTCTCGGAGTTCCCGGACTGCGTTGAAGACGGCGATCGTCTCGGGCTGCCAGTAGACCCACCCCGAGGGGCCGGTCATCGTGGCGGCGGTCAGCGACAGCGAGTCGTGTTCAGCCAGTTTGAAGACGCGCTCGAAGGAGGCCTCCCGCAGCGCGTCCCGCATCTCGACGATCTGATCGGGGATGTGGGCCACGCGCGACTGGAACATATGACTCTCGGCGGCCTCCTTGTGGGCCTCCTCGGTCTCTTTATAAGAAGGGACGTGGGCGGCGACGATTTTGAGGTCGTCTTCGAGTTCGGAGTCAAGCCGGTAGGACCGACAGTCCTCGTCGTTGAGCCCCGCATAGAGGTGTGAGAACGCTCCCGTCACCGCACGAGCGGCCGACGACGACCCGCGGCGGGCGACCGTCGAGACCTCGGGGAGACTCATATCGAGTCCGGCGGCCTCCACGAGCGCGAGGGCGGCGGCGGCGAAGCCCGACGACGACGAGCCGAACCCGATGTTCGAGGGGAAGGAGTTCTCGCTCTCGAAGCGGACGGCGTGATCGAACTCCGCGAGTTCGCGGACGTGGTCGACGACCATTTCGATCCGTTCGGCCGCGCGACCGTCGACTTCCTCGCCGTCGATCAGGTAGACATCGTCGGCTGGCTCGCTCTCGGAGAGCCACTCGACGGTCGTGGTGGTGTTGGTCGGGGCGGTACAGACGCTGATCGAGTCGTGGTACGGCAGTCGGAGTTCGGGATCGCGCATCCCGTGGTATTTGACGAGCCCCTGGATCGGGTGGGCTCGGGCGGTCGCTTTCATGCTCATTGTCGGTATGGGGACCGGTCGGGGGTTAGTCGTTCCGGATTTTGTGGCGGTCGTTCCTCCCAACCGAATTCGTCCACACGCGGGCGACAGAACCTATAACAAGAGTTTAGGGTCGCCTCATCGAACACCTGCGGTATGACCGAGTACACCGTCGAGTTCGTCGGAACCGGAGAGACGATCACGGTCTCCGACAAGCAGACCATCTTGAAAGCCTGTCTCGAAGAAGGGATCGCACAGGAGTACTCCTGTCGCGTCGGGATGTGTCTGGCCTGTTCGGCCGAGATCATCGAAGGCGAGGTCGCCCAGCCCGCCGCCCGTGGGTTTACCGAAAAAGAGCGAGAAAACTACGCGCTGACCTGCATGGCCCGAGCCCAGTCTGATCTCAAACTCGAACGCGGCGTCTACCCGCCGAGCATTGAAGATGACATGCCGACCGTCGCCAGCGACGCCGCCGCGGCCGACGACTGACTCATTTCGCCTCGAATCGGTGACAGACGATCTGCGAGTCGTCGTCCCACTCGAAGTTCCCGCCGTGGGCGGCCACCAGCCGCTCCTTGTAGGCCGCCAGGTCCGCCGACCCCTCCCGCTGGGCGTCCGCATCCGTCAGCTCGCCCAGCGTGAGTTCGTCGACACCCACGACGACGAACTCCTGGTCTTCGATTTCGAAGGTGTCTCCCTCCTCGGCGTAGGCCTGCCCGCGGCTGATCTGGGTCATTTTCCCCGCCAGCACCGCCTGCGTGACGTGATCGTTCGGTAACAGCGTCGAAGCGTCAACAGTTCCCATGCTCTGTTGTTGAGAGCAACTGACAAAAAGGCCGGGTATGGTGAGGTCGACCCGCGGGATTCAAGAGCGTTGGGCGACCCCCCTTAACCAATGCGTCAGGACCACCTCATCTCCGCGACCCAGCTCTCGCGGGCCGACATCGAGGCGGTGCTCGACCGGGCCGCCGAGATCGACGGCGACCCGGCGGCGTGGGGCGACGCCCACGACCGGGCCGTTCTCGGCCTCTGTTTTTTCGTAACCGAGCACCCGCACCAAAATGAGCTTCGACACCGCCATCAAGCGACTCGGCGGCACCACCACCGACATGGGATCGGTCGACTCCTCCTCAGTTAAAAAGGGCGAGAGCCTCGCCGACACCGTCCGCGTGGTCGAAGGCTACGCCGACGCCCTCGTCCTCAGACACCCCAGCGAGGGGGCGGCCAAGATGGCCGCCGAGTTCGTCGACGTCCCCGTCATCAACGCGGGCGACGGCGCGGGCCAACACCCGAGCCAGACTCTCTTGGATCTCTACACGATCCGCGAGAACGTCGGCCTCGACGATCTCTCGATCGGGATCATGGGCGACCTCAAATACGGCCGAACGGTCCACTCGCTGGCCGAGGCGCTGACGAACTTCGACGTGCGCCAGCACTTCATCAGCCCCGAGAGCCTGCGGCTGCCCCGCGGGGTGCGGTTCGACCTCCACCAGTCGGGTGCCCAAGTACGGGAACACACCGAACTGGAGGGGGTTCTGCCGGACCTCGACGTGCTGTATGTCACGCGAATCCAGCGCGAGCGATTCCCCGACGAGACCGAATACGAGAAGGTCGCCGGGGAGTACCAGATCGATACAGCGACCTTGGAGGCGGCCAAAGACGATCTCGCAGTGATGCACCCGCTGCCGCGCGTCGACGAGATCGACCCGGGGGTCGACGCGACCGACCACGCGACCTACTTCGAGCAGGCCCACAACGGGGTGCCGGTCAGAATGGCACTGCTTGATTACCTGCTCTCCGAGGAGGGAGACCAATGAGCGACCACGAACTCCGCGTCTCGAAGATCCGCAACGGCACCGTTATCGACCACGTCTCGGGCGGCCACGCGCTGAACGTGCTGTCGATTCTCGGCATCGACGGCTCGGAGGGGCTGGGCGTCTCGGTCGTCATGAACGTCCCCAGCGACCGACTCGGCCGCAAGGACGTAGTCAAAGTCGAAGACAGAGAATTAAGCCAGTCGGAGGTCGACGTCATCTCCCTCATTGCTCCCGAGGCGACGATCAACATCATTCGGGAGTTCGAGGTCGTCCAGAAGAACCGCGTCGACCGCCCCGAGACGGTCGTCGGGGCTGCTGTCGTGTCCCAACCGCAACTGCATCACCAACGAAAACGAGCCGGTCGAAACCAACTTTACGGTGGTCGACGACGACGTGCGGTGTACTTACTGCAGCACGATCATCCGAGACTCGCTGGCCGACCACATTGACCCGGAATAGCGCTTGGTCGACCCCGGATACCAGTTACTCGTGGGCGGCGTCCCACTCGTCGGGTTTTCTGACGTTCGGACACTGATTGCAGACGATCCGGCCCATCGTATCCATCGCGTTATCGACGGTCTCACAGGCACTACAGAGGTAGCCCCATCGCTCGTTAGCGTCGTCGGTCGAGTACACAGTATGAAATGGGCCTTCGGAACCCCGCTCGGCATCGCTGCGATCAACGTAGAGCGTCCCCTCGGCATCGACAGTCATCGCTTCGAGATCCATACCGACAGCAAGAACGGCACGTGATTTATATACTACGTCCGGAAGCTCTCGCCGCAGCCGCATTCGGAGACGACGTTGGGGTTTTCGACGTGGAAGCCCGCGGCCTGCAGGCCGTCCTCGTATTCGAGTCGGCTGCCACCGATATAGTCGAGACTGGCGGGGTCGACAAACACACGGAGCCCGTGGTGGACCGTGATCGTGTCGTCGGCCTCCGGTTCGTTGTCGAACCGCATCCCGTAGGAGAGGCCCGCACAGCCGCCCTGCTGGACGAACAGTCGGAGCCCACCGATATCCTGATCCATTCCCTCGCTGTCCATCAACGCGAGTGCCTTCTCGGCGGCCAGCTCGGAGACCTCCACCGCGGACTCCGAACTGCCGTCGACGGTTCCAGTGCTCATAGCTACCTTTCGTTGTCCAAGGGTGTTAACTGTGACGACGGGATGCAATCAAAACTGGTTCCAGTCCGCGAAAATCGTGCGGAGTAGTCGGCGACTACCTAAATCGTCGCCGGACGCTCTCGGCGTGGCCCTCAAGCCCTTCGGCTTCGGCGAGCGTCGTAATCGTCTCCGAGAGGCTATCGAGACTCTCCTCGTCGAGTCGCTGGACGGTCGTCGACCGGAGGAAGGCGTCGACCGACAGCCCGCCGAAGCGTTTGGCCCCGCCGTTGGTTGGCAGCACGTGGTTGGTGCCCGAGGCGTAGTCGCCTGCCGCAACCGGCGTGTAGGGGCCGAGGAAGACACTGCCAGCGGAATCGATCCGGTCGAGGAGTGCCTCGTCGTCGTCAGCCTGAATCGAGAGGTGTTCGGCGGCGTACTCCTCGGCAAAGAGGACGGCCTCGGACATCGAGCGTGCCAGGAGGACGCCACTCGCGTCGGTCGCCAGTGCCTGCTCAATGATCTCGCTCCGCTCGCGGCCCTCGATCTGGGCGTCGACCGCCTCGCCGATCGCCTCGGCGGTGGCTTCGTCGTCCGTCACCGCGACAACCGAGGAGTTAGGGTCGTGTTCGGCCTGTGCGATCAGGTCGCTGGCGACGAGCTCGGGGTCGGCTGTCTCGTCACAGACGACGAGCACTTCGCTCGGCCCCGCGAGGAAGTCGATCTCGACGTGACCGCGGACTTCGGCTTTGGCGGCGGTGACCCACTTGTTGCCGGGGCCGACGATCTTGTCGACCGCGTTGACCGTCTCGGTGCCGTAGGCCAGCGCGCCGACAGCCTGTGCACCGCCGACGGCATAAATCGCGTCCGCGCCCGCTTCGTGGGCCGCTGCGAGGGTGACGGGGTTGATCGGCTCGGCCGGTGGGGTGGCGACCGCGACGTGGTCGACGCCCGCGATCTTCGCGGGAATGACCCCCATCAACACGCTGGAGGGGTAGGCGGCAGTACCGCCGGGGGCGTAGACGCCGACCTGCTCGATGGGACGGTAGCGGCGGCCTAACTCCCGGCCGTCGAACGATTCCCGCCAGTCCTCGGGGACCTGTTGCTCGTGAAACTCGCGAATGTTGTCGGCGGCCGTCGAGATCGCATCGAGAACCTCGTCGTCGACCTCTTCGTGGGCGCGCTCGGCGAGATCAGTCACATCGATGTTGCCAACCTCGACGTCGTCGAACTCGGCGGCCAGTTGGCGGAGGGCCACGTCACCTTCCTCACGGACGCGGGAAATGATATCCGCGGCGTCGCCTCGTGCGGCATCGATCCCGGCGTCGCGCTCGAAGAATGCAACGCGCTCGTCGGGCGAGAGATCCGCAACGATTCGGTAGTCCATACGTCGGCTTCGGATGGCTGCTGAAAAACCGTTTCCATCCGGGTGGCTGCTGGAGGAGTCGGGTTAGGTGCCGTACCCCTCGCCGTCGACCGGGCCAGCGAAGGTGCCGTAGAGGAATTTGAAATACCACAACACCAGTAGCAGGACCGGCAGCCCGAGGATCGTGGTGAGGTTCAACGCGAGCGGCGAGACGACGACCGCGTCGATCGTCAGGCCGCTGGCGGGGTAGATCGTCGGATACAGCAGCGTGGCGACGAGGCCGACGAGCAAAAACGACAGCCCGAACGCAGCCCCAAACCAGAGTTTGTGTCGACCCTGTCGGGCGGCAGCGACCCCACCAACACCGAAGACGACACTGGCGAGGACGACCGCGGCTGCGGGCAGTGTTAGCAGGAGTGCCCGCACGTTCGCGGGGTCGAGCCAGTAGACCACAGCCAAGAGAACGACCACGCCGCCGAGGTAGGCCGCCGTCGAGAGCGTTCCGTAGCGAACCATGTCGGCCGACAGCTGACCGCTGGTCTTGGCCGCGAGGAAGGCCGCGCCGCTGGTGAGACAGAGCGCGACCAGCCCGACGCCAGTCAGCAGGCTCGGCAAGCTGACCGCAGCCGTTCCGAAGATCCAACTGCCGACGAGCATCCCCAACAACAGCGGCGTGACCGTACTCCCGAAGACAAACAGTTGGTCACAGCGGCGGTGCCACTCGGGATCGTCTCGCTGTTCGCGGAGTTCCGGCGCAACACCCCGCATCAGCAGTGCCATCACGATGGCGATCGCCAGCAGGTAGCGCTCGCTCAACAGCCGGGAGTAGATCGCGGGAAACGCAGCCAGCAACGTCGTTCCGAAGGCGACCAGCCAGACCTCGTTGGCGTCCCAGATCGGGCCGAACGCCGACAGCAGCGTCTCTCGGTCGTGATCGTTTCGGGTGGCATACAGCATCCCGATCCCGAA
>Ga0065697_1003196_pt1 | contig 18924 bp, 20 predicted proteins | sample AntLakMe24m_08um_FD_59086 | JGI IMG/M metagenome (GOLD analysis project Ga0065697, IMG submission 59086) | Hypersaline microbial communities from Antarctic Deep Lake - 24m 0.8um v2 (version 3) | ecosystem: Environmental > Aquatic > Non-marine Saline and Alkaline > Hypersaline | place: Deep Lake... | reverse complement strand
GGCAGTCACCTGGTCGACGCGCTCGCGCCCGTGGCCGACGTCCACGTACTCGACGACTGTTCGACAGGACGCCAGACCGCCGTCCACGGCGACGCCACCCTCACGGTAGGCGACATTACCGACCACGAAACCCTCGCCGACGCCGTCGCCGGAACCGACTACGTCTTCCACCTCGCCGCGATCTCGAGCGTCCCGGGCGCCATGGCTGACCCACCGCGCGCGCTCGACGTCAACGTCAGTGCGACCGCCGACCTCCTCGACCTCGCAACGGACGCCGGCGCGCGCGTCGTCTTCGCGTCCAGCGCGGCCGTGTACGGCGACCCCTCGTCCGTCCCCATCGGCGAGACGGACGCGAAAGACCCGCGGGAACCATACGGCGTCTCCAAACTCGCTGGCGACCACCTCGTTCGCGGCTACGCGGACTGGAAGGACCTCGACACCGTCGCACTCAGACTGTTCAACGTCTACGGTCCCGGACAGACGGGCGGCGTCGTTCCATCGTTCCTCGAGCAAGTCCAGCGCGGCGAACCCCTCGTCGTCCACGGCGACGGGACGCAGACCCGGGATTTCGTTCACGTCGACGACGTCGTCCGCGCGATGGTCGCCGCCGCGCGCACCGACGCCACCGGCGAGTCGTTCAACGTCGGAACCGGGGACGTGACGAGCATCCACGAGCTCGCGACCGTCGTCCGCGACGCCGCACCAGTAACCGTCGACGTCGTCCACGACGACCCACGCCCAGCGGACGTACCCGAGAGCCAGGCGGACACGACCAAGGCACGACGCGACCTCGAGTTCGAAGCCCGGACGACGGTAGAAGACGGCGTCCACGCGCTCGTCGAGCGCGCGATCGGGCCAGCGTGACGCCCCCGATCGGAGCGGCCGTCGTGAAATCGCCTCATAACAAAGCGGGTTTCCGCAATAGTAACGCCCGGGTGGCGACGAAACGTCGCTCCATGGCAATTCCCACCCAGCGTCTACCCGCCACCCGACCGCCAGTCAGTCGTTCACCCCCCCGTCTACCACCCCACGAACGGACGGCGTTTCGAACTCGGTTCCGGGCTCCCACCCCGGACCCCCTTCGACCGACGACCGTCGTGACTCTGATCCGGTCGACCGACGTCTACTGTCCCCTGGACTCGGACGTACTTACCAGTCGTATTCCTGTCGCTACCTGATTGCCGATACGCCGGCGTAGTCTTCGAAAACAATCCGAAACTCGCTTTCTGTTCCGCAAAACTGGCTCCGATTACTTTATTATCTATCAGCCACTCCGTTCGAAGAACTATGGGAATACTGTTGGTGCAGTCAGAGGCAAGCGATGCGGACCGCCGACGGGGGCCTTCGGGGCGGAGCAGTAGCAAGGTGAGTCAGGTTCATGAATGAGGGCGCGGTCGAGGACGTCCGAGCCGTCGAGCGTTCGGGTAAGCACATCGTCGAGTTCGATCCGGTGAACGGGGGAAGCGTCACCACGCAACTCGCGTCCGCGCTCGCGACCGCGAGCGGCCGGGAGGTGACGGAACTCCCGCCGATCGGTGAGTGGGTCGACTGCGACGCCATCGAGCAACTGTTCGACTCGCACGATTCGGAGACCGAGCTCTCGGTCTCCTTCGAGTTCGAGGAGTACCAGGTGTTCCTCTCCTCCATCGGTCGGATCGTCGTGACGTCCGGTTCGAACGAGTTCGGGGTCTGACTCCTTCAACCCCGGTCTTCTGAAACCACGACGACGCCACGCATCGTTTACCAATGGTAATAACCGTATTCGCTTCACAATTCTTCTCCTATCCGTCCCAACGCTTATACTTGTGAAGCTACCACTGCCAATAACCGCCAGCGTTTCTCGGCCGCCACGACAGACTGTCGGAGGGGAAACGCGCTGCTGACCGAGACGGACCCTGGGGGAGCATGACAGAGACACCTGATACGAGAGTGGATTCAGACCGACGTGAACTATCGACGTCGACGGATGGACCGGCCGGACCGGACCCGAGTCGCATCGAGAATCCAGTCGCCAGTCAGCACGAGAACGCACCACTCTCCCTCGAGGACGTGTTCGGGATACTCAGGAACGAACGCCGCCAGCACGTCCTCTCCTACCTCCTGATCACCGACGACGAACCGGTGCAACTCGGCCATCTCGCCGAACACATCGCGGCCATCGAGAACGACAAACCGATCAAGGCGCTCGACTCGCAAGAACGCAAGCGCGTCTACGTCGCCCTCTAACAGTGCCACCTCCCGAAGATGGCGGACGCGAACGTCATCGAGTTCGAAAAGAGCAGGGGCACCATCGAGAGCGGTCCGAACATCGACCAGCTCGAACCGTACCTCGACGTCCCAGGCGGCGACGAACCCACGAGCGTCCCCGTCCACTACCTCGTCCTGGCCGCATCGGGCGTGGTCGCCTACCTCCTCGCAGCGCTGATGACTCCGAGCGGGAGCCTGGCCGGCGGCGCGGTCCTCGCGATGGGGTTCGCGACGTTCGCCCTGATGGCCTCGCGCGCACGCGCGAACTGACCTCGTTTCGGATCGGACACATCTCCCCGTACCGATCGGACACGTCTCGTTCCCGGAGGTACCCAGACTCCCGACCGTGGAGCCGCACTCGACACCCACCTTTATGGAATGCGACGGGACCGCTAGGCTGACCCGAACCGTCCTCCTGTCCAACGGTTTCGTCGCCTCAGGAACTACTTCAGGGCACCGGTACCGGTCATCTACTTGGAATAATCCGTATCTGTGTCACGCAAACTGACTCATAACTATCCGTACACTCGGAGACGTTTCGGTATCGTAACGCACGATAGAAGCTGCGTGAACGAGAGCCAGATCGATGCACCATCCAGCCACACCACGAACCGACGTGCTTGCCGCACGAGTCCGCTCGCACGGGATTCGGTCCGTGCATCCGGACGAAGGCACAACCCCTTCGTGTACGACGACCAGGCCGTCGCGACGACGCCGTGACGACCGACCGTCGTCGTCGAGCGCTCGGGCGCGACGTCGAGCCAGGGCGACGCGCAGAGCTGGGGACGCCCGGGTCCACCGACCCGATCCAGTACGGCGTCGCCGGTCAAGTACAGCCGTCGCCGGTCTCGATTCCGGTCGTTTCGGCCGCGAAGGCGCCGACTCGGGGCCTTCAGGGCCTCTATCGGGGAGGTACGTCAGCATTACTCGCGCTAACTGGAGCGTAACAAAGGACACCACGCTCGTGGTAGGCTATATCAGCAACCAGAGACTGTCGCGGTGAATCCAAGATCGATGTCAGAAACCGAGGGAGGTGAGTTGACGCAGGACACAGTCTTCGAAATCCTCAGCAACTCACGGCGCCGATTCATGCTCTCGTACCTCAACGAGCACGACGGCCCCGTGGACCTCATGGAACTCGCGAACGAGATCGCGGCCTGGGAGAACGAAACGACCGTGGACGAGCTCACGGACAAACAGTCCAAGCGCGTCTACGTGTCGGTCTACCAGACGCACGTCCCGAAGCTGGAAGCAACCGGACTCATCGATTACGACTCCGACTCCGGGCTCATCGAGCTGTCGGAGCGGGCGAGCGAGATCGATCGGTACATGCCCGACGAGGAGTCGGAACGACCGTGGCATCGATACTACGTCGGCCTTGCGATAGCCTCGGCGGTGTTCTACGGTGCTGTCGCTCTCGGCGTTCCGGTCCTGGAGCAACTGACCACGGCTGGTGCGGGCGTCGTCGTGGTCGTGGCGGTTCGCGGTCCTTTCGGGGTATCACTACTTCAAGCGGGACAAAAAGGCCAGCATCGTCGAGGAGATGCCAGTGGAGGACAGATCATGACTGCATTCGACTCATCAAATCAAGAAAATCACAGATTCGTCAGGTATCGAGACCGCTTCCGGAGCCATCCATCACGTCGCTCACCGTCGCGCACGTCGAGCATCGATGTAGCGTCCCGGTGTTGTCGCCGAAGACGCGCACGTAACTCGAGGAGACGTGACGCCCACAGTTCTCACACGCACAGTGCTGGGTCGTTCCGTTGGACCGAAGTTCGTCCATGGTACGTTATGACGGACTCAGCTACCGGGCTTTGTTATTCGAGTGCTACGGGGTGGGAGCGATGAGCGACGAGTGGAACGCGATCGGGTTCGTCATCAGTTCAAACTATCGCGTGACCGTTCTCAGGCGGCTCAACGAAGGGCCGGCGACGCCGTCGCAGATCGCGGGCGACGAGGACATCGCCATCACCCACGTCTCGCGCGCGCTCCGGGAGCTCGGGGAGCGAGACCTCGTCGAGCTACTGGTCCCAGAGAACCGCCGGAAGGGGCGCGTCTACGGTATCACCGAGAAGGGCGAACGGATCTGGGAGGAGATGCAGTCCCAGAACCTCGCCGAGTAACTGCCGTCGTCGTCGATCACTGCGCGACGCCCGTCTCCGACCTGTCGTAGTCGTACCGAGAAAGACCGTCTGTTCTCCCCTAGCGATCGCCTGCGTTAGCGCTCGCCAGGAACTGGGCTCGCCGGGCGAGCGCGTTCCGTAGCGTCTTCGTCGTCGACCTTGTTGTCGATCTCGTCGTCTATGTGGGCGTCCTCTGGCAGGAGGAGTTCGGGTTGTCGAGCGTACGCTGGCGTCTTCGCGAAGGCCTCGATGCGGTCCCACTCGTCTTCAGTCAGTCGTTCTACCATACCACTCAAATGCGCCACTACTATGTTAGTAATTCTCACCATACGGCTACGGGGTCACAGGTGGTGACTGCCTACCGGTAACGTGAATGGAATTTGTAACGACGTAAGGATACACCGATTCGTGGTAATCGTTGTCAACTCGCACGATGGGCCGGGTTGCGGCGCCCGATAGCCGACCGAGAGACGGGTCTTCGCTCCCCCCAGGTCGAATGACCGAACTCGCGCGAACGCGGGACCTACGTTTTAGAGCGTCCGCGTCGATAGTTCGAACGGGCACCGGCCCAGCGAGTACGGCGTCGCTATCCGACACCGTCACCGGCCGAACCGGGTCGGACAACGATGCGTGCGCCGTCGCTCCTGGACGACCCACCGACCAGCAGACCCATGCTCGAATTCACCAGTCCCGCGTTCGACCACGGCGCGCGCATTCCGCGCGATTACGGTTACACGGAACGGAACGTCAACCCGGAACTACGCATCTCCGGCAGCCCAGCGGATGCAACGTCGCTGGCGCTCATCGTCGACGACCCGGACGCCGTCGAACCAGCCGGGAAGATCTGGGATCACTGGGTGGTCTGGAACATCGACCCGGACCGCGACCACATCCCGGAAGGCTGGGAGCCGACGACGGCCGAGGAAGGCCGGAACGACTTCGGGGAGACCGGATACGGCGGCCCGAACCCGCCGGACCGAGAACACACCTACCGGTTCGAACTGTACGCGCTCGACGACGACCTCGACCTCGCCAGTTCGGCGACGGCGACCGACGTCCGCGACGCCGCCGAAGGCCACGTGCTCGACGACGCCCGACTCGAAGGGACCTACGCACCCTGACGGACTCGGGATCGCCCCGCCCCAACTCCAGTCCACGACGGACTGACGGGGCGAAAGGCCGTCGACGAACTCGACGGCTACTCGGTGTCAGTCCAACCCGAGGACTCCTCGCCCCCCTCCCCCAGTAGCGCCTCGAACACCTTCCGCTCCGCCTTCCTGATGTGTTGGTTGAACGTTGGCGGTGCCACCCCGAGCGACTCTGCGACGTCCTCGCCGGTCGCCGCTCGCGGCCACTCGAAGAACCCCGAGTGGTACGCCGCATACAGAGCGGCACGCTGACGGTCCGTGAGATCCTCCGCGATACGGTCCTGGAGTCTCGCCATCGACGGCTGCGATGGAGATATCTGCCGCTGAGCGACGAGTTCCGCCGACGGATACGCCGCCGACACCCCCTCAGTGATCGCACGGACGTCCTGTCCGGGCGGCACGTGCAACACGAACCTGGAGTTGCCGTCCACGGTCACGACCTCGTCCACGTACCCGCCGCGTGCCGTCACCATCGAGAACACGGGTGGTTCCTTCGCGTGCAACTCGAACTTCGAGTTACCGGCCTCGTCGGTGTCGACGACCGACACCGACTCCCAGTACGGTACCTCGTCGACGAGGGACGCCAGCGACTCCATCGCCGTCGGCGACGCCGTTCCGTACACGAGCACCTCATCGCCCTTCGTCGACACCGTCTCGTCGAACGTGAGCGTGCCCGACAGCGACTCGGAGACGTCGAGCGACGAGAACGCCCTCGGCACCCGATAGTCCAGTTCCAGGACGGCTTCGCTCGCGAGCGCACGCTTGCGCTCCACGGCCGCGATCGCGTGCCCGACGACCTCACCGATGTGCTCCACGAGGCGTCGTTCCTCGTCAGCGAACGCGGACTCCCGGTCGGTATGCACGTTCAGGACGCCGAACATCCGGCCGTCGTGCGTTATCGGGATCGCCATCGCCGACCGGAACCCGAACCTGGCGGCGAGCGCCCGCCATGGGTCCGACGTCGGCAACAACGACGCGTCCTGGACCGTCTGTGCCGTCCGGTCGCGGACCGCACGAGATACCGCACCGCGACCACGGACTCCCTCGAGCATCCCCGACAGCGAAGCGCGGTCCGGGTCGTCGAGACCCGCCGCGGTTCGGACGGCGAGCGACCCGTCGACGCCAGTCATCTCCCCGATCCACGCGAACTCGTAGGCGTTCGACGCGGCGAGACGCTTGCAGACCATCGTCTCGATCTCCTCGCGAGTTGACCCGTCGATGGCTCCCGTCGCGACGTCGCGAACCACCGCGTTCACCTCGTTGAGCGCCTCGAGACGCGCCCGCTGGCGTTCGATGCGTCGTTCCCGCTCGACGCGCTCCCCGACGTCCCGCACCACACCGACGCGTCCGGTGTTCCCGTCCTTGGACGCGAACGTCGTCGAACCGCGTCTCCACCACGAGCGGGTCGCCGTCGACCGGCGCGAACGTCTCTTCGAACTTCGCGCTCTCGAGCGTGTCCGCTGACAGCGCCGCATTCCTGTCGTTCACTCGCTCCGCGAACGTCTCGTCGAAGACGATGGACGCCTTCTGGCCGATGATATCCTCGCCGTCGACGCCAGCCATCGACGCGAACGCGTCGTTCACGACGACGAAACGGTCCTCCTGGTCGAGCACGTAGATGCCGTCCTCGACCGTCTCGACGATGCGCTCGTAGCGCTCCAGTTCCCGCTCTCGTTCCTTGCGTTCAGTGATGTCGCTGACGAAGCCGGCGTTCCCGCGGACGTTCCCCGCTTCGTCCGTGAGCACCGTCAACCGGTTCTCGACGGGCACTGCGTGCCCGCGCTTCGTGGTCACGTGGTACTCCGAGCGCACTCGGTCCGGGGCGTCCTCCGTCAAGAGTTCGCTGATCTGCGGCTCGATGCGGTCCACGGCATCGTCCGGTATCACGAGCGACACGTGCTCGCCGAGCAGTTCCTCGCGCGAGTACCCCGAGAGCTCCGTGATGGCGTCGTTGACGAACGCGAACCGGCCTTCGCTATCGAGCTCGTACACCGGTTCGCCGAGTGCGTCGACCACGCCGACGTACCGCTGGAGTTCGCGTTCGTGCTCCACCTGTTCGGTGACCTCCCGGAGCAACACGGACGCGCCCGAGGTCGTCGGGACGGCCTCGACCTCGAACCACGCGTCGCGGTCGCCGTGCCGACAGTCGCCCGTCTGCTTCGACTCCGACTCGAGCGCCGCGTCGACGATCGCGCTTGCGCCCCTGAGTGCATCGAACGCCTCGCTCGTCGACGCACCGACGAGTTCTACCACGTCCGGTTCGAGGAGTGCCGCGGCACGGTCGTCGACGGACAGCACCGTCCCGTCTTCGTCCAGCTTCAGTCGGCTGTCGACCGCGTGGGACGCGAACTCCGATAGCTCGGCCGCGACAGCGTCACGCTCCCGTCGCAGTCGACGCGACCGTTCGACGACGCCCGTCACGTCCGACGCCGTGACGACGACTCCGTCGTCGGACTCCTGTACAGTCATCGACACCCATCGATGCCCGTCGTCGGTGTCGACGCGTACGTGCTCGTCGACGACCGGACGGTTCGTCCTACGAACTCGACGAACCGGTCGGTCGGCGGCGCCGATCACGTCACCGTCGTGGTCGGTCAACGGCACCGCTTCGAGAGCCTCGAGCGAGACGTCGCCGTCGAGCCCGAACAGCGTCCGGAACTGCTCGTTGGCGGTCGCGCACGTGCCGTCGTCCGCGAACGCCGCCACGCCGGTCGGCGAGGACTCGAGCACGTCCACGAGCGGGGGATTCTCGACCGCACCCGCTCCCGCATCGGTACTGGCTCCGTTCGTCGAGGCGTCAGCGATTTTAGCGTCAGGTAGAGCGGCGTCACCTGTGTCGTTCCGCCACCAGACGCGCGCGCTCGCGCCGACCTTCTTCGTGCGTAGTTCATCGGCGTCCACGAGTCGGTCCAGTCTGTCGTACGTGCTCCGTCGACCGAGGTCGAGTGCCTCAGCCACCTCGCTCGTCGTCAGCGGCGTCCCGTCGGGCGCGAACGTGTCGAGCGTCTCGCGGAGTGCAGCCGTCAAGTCCCCCATCTAGACGACTCCGTAACGCGTCCAGAGATATGAAGACTCCGCCGGCGGAGCCAATCGGGGCGGGGAGCTGACAACCACATGGACGGCATACGGGCCCGTAATGGCACCAGAACGCCGTTCGAGCGGCCCTACCTCGTCCAAGACCACCCTAACGACTTCTAGACCGAACTTACCTGGTACAGCCTCCCATGGTAGGTACGGGCAGGTCAGCTCGAACCCATCATCATGAACGGTAAAACGTCGAAATCGATCGCCGAATCGGCACTCGAAGACGGCTCGTCGTCCGGTATCACCGACGACCAGCTCTATCGAGTGTTCGCCGATCCGGTACGGCGAACGGCGCTGGCCGTGCTCGATGACACATCGACGCCCACCTCGCTCGAAACGCTCGCCTACGGTATCGAGTCCGATCCGGAGGCGGACGTCGCCTGCGTGGACGCGTGCTCCGTTGCGCTCCACCACCGACACCTCCCGATACTCGACGAGGCCGGCCTCGTGGACTACGACCCGCCGACGAACACGATCCGGTCCTGTCATGGGTCCGTCCAGGCCCTCGTCGACTGACGGCGAGAACGACGCGACCGACGGAGGGGACGGCAATCGACGCGACCGAGGGAACGGGGGGATTCCGGTCGTGTTCCTTCGACGATACTGTACCACTAAGCCGCTGCGCGACCAATCCCGAAGGTATGCCTGGAGAGCACCCTGAACGGACCGAGTGCCAGCGCTTCCGGTGTATCGAGTCCCCGGAGGTGTGCGGTTACCGGTGTCTGGAACGGAGGTGTCGTGAGCGCCTATGACCGATTCGAGAACGGACGGCCTCCGGTTCGTCGTCGCCGTCGATGGGTCCGCGGAGAGCGAGCACGCGCTGGAACACGCCGCGCGGCTCGCGGACGACTCGGGCGCGGTGACGCTCGTGCACGTCGTCAACCCGGACGTGTTCGAGGAGCCCAGTAGCGACCCGGTCTCGGGGATCGGGGACGTGAGCGACCGCATCGTCGCCACCGTCGAGGACGCGGAGAAACGTGGCGAGCGAGTACTGGAGAGCGCGCGGTCGCTGGCGACGGAACTGGGAGTTACAGTGGAGTCGGAGTTGCTGTACGGGTCGCCGGCGACGGAGATCGCTTCGTTCGCGGCGACGGACGACTTCGACGGCGTGTTCGTCGGGCATCGCGGGAAGTCCGAGCGCGTCGAACGGTTGCTCGGGAGCGTCGCGAAGGACCTCGTGGAGATGGCGTCGTGTCCGGTGACGGTCGTGCGGTGAGAACGCGACCGTCGTCCACTACGCGGATTGTGATCGTCCAGCGAGTACGCTCGTGTACTCTCGAGAGCAAGACCTTCGCGAAGATCGAAACGCCCGAAGAAGTCCAGCGAGTACGCTCGTGTACTCTCGAGGGTCGGCGCTGACGCTACTCGTCGTTCGTACCGTCCGGTCGTCTGGCAGTCGCTCTCGCCGGGACCTGGTACTCTGTGGGACGGTCCCGCGGACTCGACTTACTCGGAGTAGCCTTCCTGGAGGAACGTGCCGTCGGCCTCGTACATCGACACCAGTTCCTCGACGAATTCCGGTATCGTCTGGCTCTCTTCGAGGTGGGTTTCGAGGCGTTCCGCGAGGTCGTCGTCCAGGACGATCGTTCGGGGCATGGCGTGAATACACCTAGAACTTGGTGTTGGAGGGCTTAAACGTACGTCAAAAGTTTCCTGTACTTTCACTTCTGACGCCCGTGCGTCCACTACCCAACCATACTTTGGTTAGCTCAACCAAAATTGTTTTGTGTCCTAAGTGGCTTGTCTCCGTCGATGTCGAACGTCTCGCTCCCACACGACGCGAAAGCCGGCCCCACCAAATCCGAAGTCAGGGCCGTCCTCCAGGGCAAACTCGACCTCGCGCCCGACGACCACTTCGTCGAGGTCGGCTCCTGCACCGGCGCCGTCACCATCGACGCCGCACGCCGTGCCGGCCGCGTCACAGCACTCGAACGAAAACCCGAACGCCTCGCAGTCACGCGGAAGAACCTCGCCGCGAACGACACCAGCGCCGACGTCACCCTCCGGGAGACCGAAGCACCAGCCGGGCTCCCCGAGGACGCCGACGCCCTCTTCCTCGGCGGAAGTCGGAACTACGAAGCGATCCTCGACCACGTTGGGGCTCACGACGTCGACCGCGTCGTCATGAACGTCTCGCGACTCGAGGTCGCCGGCGCCGCAACCGAAGCGTTCCGCGAACGCGACCTCCTCGACGAGGTCGTCCAGTTCCAGGTGAGTCACGGCTACGAACTCGCGGGCGCCACCAGCTTCGACTCCCAGAACCCCGTCTACATGCTCGTCGGCGGCACCGAGGCCACCGCGAACGACCTCCACGTCGACGACGACGTCGCGACCGACGGCGGTCGCGCGAACGCGTCGAGACTCGATGCCGGAGGTGACGACCGATGACGCTGTACGGCGTCGGCCTTGGCCCCGGCGACGCCGACCTCGTCACCGTCCGCGGTCAGCGAGTCCTCGAGACCGCGGACGTCGTGTACTCGCCCGGGCGGCTCTCCCGGACCGTCGCGACCGAGCACGTCCCCGAATCCCGGATCGGCGACCTCGACTTCCCGATGACGCGGGACGCGGACGAACTCCGTCGCGCCTGGAAGGCCGCGGCGAGCGAGATCGCACCGCGAGCCTGTGACGGCGACGTCGCGTTCGTCACCCTCGGCGACCCGAACGTCTACTCCACGTTCGGGCACCTCAGACGGACGTTCGACGCCTTCCATCCCGAGGTCGACCTCGAGGTCGTCCCGGGCGTGAGTGCCGTCACCGCGTTCACGACCGCTCTCGGCGTCGAGGTCGCGGCCGGTGCGAGCCTCGCACTCCACGAGGCCGCCCGCGGCCACGCACCCACTGGCCCCGACCGCATGATCCTGTTCAAGGTCACGGACGTCCCCGCGACCCACGAGGGCCTCGTCGACGCCGGCTACGACGTCACGTACGGTCGTCGACTCTACATGGAGCACGGCGAGACGGTCGTCACAAGCGACCCGAGCGAGGTCGTCGACCGCGACTACTACACGCTCGCGTACGCCGAGAAGCGAGGGCTCGACGACGAGCCCGCGACCGCGACGTTCGCGGAGACGGCCGGCGAGGACACAGAGCGCGCGAGGGGCGAACCGGACTCGACCGGGGACGACCGCCCCGAGTCCCGGGACGGGGAGTCGAGCGCGGACCCAGCCGAAGCTGGGCCATCCGCGGCTGAGCGAACCGAACGAGCCGTCGCCGAATCGTGCGGGGACGACCCCGTGGAGGGTTCGGTCGAATGACGGACCCACAGGATGCCATCGACGCCGCGGCGGACGCACGTGCCGAGGAACGCGACCCTCGGATCGCCGAACAGACCGCCGGCGAAATCCAGGATGGCATTCCCTTCATCGGCGCTGGCCCCGGCGACCCCGGCCTCCTCACCGTCACCGGCAAGGAACTCGTCGAGACGGCCGACCTCGTCGTGCACGCCGGGTCGCTCGTCAACAGCGAACTGCTGGACGCGTACTGCGACGACGCCGAACAGGTCAACAGCGTCGGGAAGGACCTCGAGGAACTCGTCCCGCTGATGCGCGACGCCTACGAGGACGGTCGGGACGTCGTGCGATTGCACAGCGGCGATCCCGCCATCTACGGTGCCGCCGTAGAGCAGATGGACGCGCTCGAACACGAGGACGTCCCCACCTACATCGTCCCCGGGGTCACGTCCGCGTTCGCCGCGAGTGCGACCCTGCGGACGCAGTTGACGCTGAACGGCGTCGCGAACCACGTCGCGTTCACGCGCCCGCAGGGGAAGACGCTCGACTCCGAAAACGACCACATCTCCGACTTCGTCGAGAAGGGCGACGTCACCGTCTGCATCTACCTCGGCACGCACGCGGTCGCGGAGACGATGGACCGCCTCGTCGAAGACGGCGCGGACCCGGACACGCCCGTCGCGGTCGTCTACCACGCGTCCTGGCCGGACGAGGACGTCATCGAAGGCACCGTTGACACCATCGGCGACCGCCTCGACGATGCCGGGTATCGCGCCTCGGCGATGGTCGTCATCGGGCCGGCGGCGCGGAAGGCGGGCTACGAGCGCTCGTACCTCTACGGCGACTGGGCGAACGGTTCGGATACGGACAGCGCGAGCGAGGCCGACGACTGAGTACTCATGAGCACGGACGACGACACCACGACGGACGCATCGAGCGATTCGACCAGTTCGAACGACGACTCGGGGGGCCACTGCTCGACCCCGGACTCCGACGGCGAGGTCGCCGAGGAGATCGCGATAATCAGCTTCGAACGCAAGTGGGAGACCGCGGAGGACGTCGAGGCCGAGCTCGCCGACCGGTATTCGAGCATCGACCTCATCGAGTACGAGAGCGACGTGTTCGAGCAACACTGGGGCGAGTACGACTGCTTCCTCGCCCTGATGGCGAGCGGTATCGTGATGCGGAAGACCGCCGGGTTGCTCGACGACAAGTGGGAGGATCCGGCGGTCGTGGTCGTCGACGAAGCGTTGACGTGGGCGATCCCGATCACTGGCGGGCATCACGGCGCGAACCAGGTCGCGGACGACCTCGCGTCGATGGGGGCTGTGCCGGCGATGACGACCGCGAGCGAAGCCGCGGGCAAACAGGGCGTGGAGAGCAAAGCGAAAGCGCTCGACTCGCACGTCGTGAACGGCGATTCGACCGTCGCGACGAACCTGGCGGTCCTCGACGACGGACTCGGACCGGTTGCGCGCCTCGACGGCCCGAAAGCGGTGCTCGTCGGCGACGACGTCACCGTCCTCAAGCGCAACGGCGACGACGGCGTCGTCCTCGGCACCGGGACCGTCTCGGGCGTCGACACGGAGCAGGTCGTCGACGCCTGGGACCGCGCGCTGACCGCGGAAGGACTGGACTTCGACGACGTCGACTTCGTCGCCACCGGCACGCGCAAAGCGGGCGAAGACGGCCTGTACGAGGCCGCCCAGGAACTCGACCTCGGCGTCGTCCTCTTCGAGAAGGAGGACCTCGAGGAGTTCGAAGGGCCGACGCCGTCGCGCTCGAAGGAACTCATCGGCTGGCCGGGTATCGCGGAGGCGAGCGCCATCGCCGGCGGTCGCGACCACGAACTGCTCGCGGAGAAGGAACGGTACGACGAGGCCGTCACCGTCGCGGTGGGGCGGTAAGATGCCCGAGTACGATCCCGACGACTACGGCACGCTGTACGTCGTCGGCATCGGCCCGGGGCTCCCGCACGCGATGACCCAGCGCGCCAAGGAGGTCGTGGCGACCGCCGACTGCGTCATCGCGTCGAACCTCTACCAGGAGTTCCTCCGGCGCGACGGCACCCTCCCGCCCGAGGACGCCGTCGCGGACGGTGGCGTCGCCGCGAAAGCCGACGGCTCCACGCAAGAGATCGTGCGCTCGACGATGGGCCAGCAGGTCGAACTCGCGAAGGAGGCCTTCGAGCGCGTTCGCGACGGTCAGACCGTCGCGCACGTCTCCGGTGGCGACCCGAACGTCTACGGGAAGAGCGACCTCGTGTACACGATGGCCGAAGCCGAGGACGCCGACGACGTCCCCATCGAGATCGTCCCAGGCGTCACCGCCGCACTCGGCGGTGCGGCGAACCTCGGCGCACCGCTCTCCAACGACTTCTGCACCGTCTCGCTGTCGGACAAGTGGCGAGGCTGGGACGAGATCGAGGAGAAACTGCGCGCCGCCGCCATCAGCGGGTTCGTCATCGTCCTCTACAACTGCTGGCGGGACTACGAGCGCGCCATCGACGTCATCCGCGAGGAGCGCGCCGACGACGTCCCCGTCGGTATCTTCAACGACGCCGGTCGCGGCGCCGCCGGCCGGAACCTCGACGACGAGACCCACACCATCACCACCCTCGGTGCGGCGACCGAGCACGACGACGAGGTCGGCGGCATGGGGACGTCCATCCTCGTCGGCACGCACGAGACGAACGTCTGGGAGAACGACCACGGGAAACACCTCGTCACGCCCCGCGGCGGGCGTGACGTCGACGACTTCTAACAATGAGTACGGACAACACCGATTCAGTCGACGCGAGTACAGACACGGAATCGAAGTGCGGCGCCTCCTCGCCCGACGACGGCGGAGCGACCGACGATGCAGACACGGGGTCGCAGTGTGGGGCGTCGAGCGGCCCGGACTCGTCGAGTTCGTCGAGTTGCGGGGCGTCGAAGTCCGAAAAGACCGACGAGAAGGTGAAAGCCACCGTCGAGGACTTCGAGGGCGACCCCGGGAGTCTGCTGGCGGTCGGCCTCGGCCCAGGCCAGCCGGAGGGCATGACCGAGCGCGCTCGCGGGACGCTCATGGACGCAGAGCACATCGTCGGGTACACGACGTACGTCGAACTGCTCCCCGACGAGGTCACGGAGAGCGCCGAGGAACTGTACGACACGCCGATGTGCGGCGAGGTGTCCCGTACCGAGGAGGCGATCGACCGGGCGCTCGCCGGGAACGACGTCGCGATCATCGGGAGCGGCGACCCGAACGTGTACGCGCTCGCCGGCCTCGCACTCGAGATCCTCGAATCGAAGGGTGCGACGGCGAGCATGGTCGACTTCGAGGTCGTCCCTGGCGTTCCCGCCGCCCAGTCCTGCGGTGCACGCCTCGGTGCACCGCTCGTGAACGACACCGTCAGCATCTCGCTGTCCGACCACCTGACGGACATGCCCACCATCGAATCGCGCCTGCACGCCGCCGCGAAGGAGGGGTTCACCATCTCCATCTACAACCCCTGGAGTCGCAAGCGTCGCGAGAACTACCAGAAGTGCTGCGAAATCCTGCTGGAGCACCGCGACCCCGAAACGCCGGTCGGTATCGTGCACGGGGCCGGCCGAGACGACGAGGCAGTCGAGATCGTCGAGTTGCGGGACCTCCCGGACCTCGGCGAGAGCGACCTCGTGGACATGACGACGACGCTCATCGTCGGGAACGAGGAGACGTACGTCTGGGACGACCGCATGGTCACCCCCCGAGGCTACGAGTCCAAGTATGACTACTGAGTACGCCATCAGCCTCGACCGCGACGCCTGCGACGGCGTGTTCGCGTGCCTCGTCCGCGACGACCGGTTCGTCGAGAGCGAGGACGGACTCGCGACCATCGACGGTGCCAGCGACGGAACGCACGCGGCGGGCGACCGCCAGACTCCCGTCGATGGCGACGTCGTCGTCGCGTTCGACGACGACCGCATCGAGGACGCCCGGCAGGCCGCTCGCGCGTGCCCACTGGACGCCATCGCGGTCACCACGGAGGGCGACGATGCCTGAGGACACCGTCGAACCGGGCACCCCCGAACGTGTGGACGATCTGCTCGCGGCGACGCCTGAGACGGCGTACTTCTGGGGTCGCGTCGCGGGAGACGGCGACCTCTCGGCGGAGAGCGTGACGGTTCGTGCCGGGGACGCGCAGGCGGCAGACGCGCTCGCCGCGGCCGTCGGCGCTGACCGCCCGGAGCGCGACGTCACCGAACGAACGTCCGCGCACGACGCCTCGGTCGTTCGATTCGAGGACGAGTACGAACTCCAGGTCGTCGGCGGCGTCGCACGGCGTGCGAGCGCCGCACTCGGCCTGCCACTCGACGGCGAACCGGGCGGCTACCGGTTCGATTCGCTGACGGACCACCGCCCACAGCTCGTTCGTGGCCTCCTAGAAGCCGCCGGCACGGTCTGCTTCCGGGAATCCACGAACTCGGTCGGCGTCTCGTTCGTGCACGACGACGAGACGCTGCTGGGGACCGTCCAGTCGCTCCTCGGCGACGCCGAACCCCACGTCCCGACCGAGTCCCTCGAAGAGACGTCCTCGGGCGGGCACTGGTTCGGACTGGCCGACGACGCTGACGTCTCCGCGTTCGCGGAGTGGGTGTACGGTGGGAGCGACGACACGGGACTGTACTCCGAGAGCCGACGCCAGAAACTCCAGCGGAGCGTCGAACGTGCGACCGACCGACCCGTCGGGGGGGCTGTCGCCGTGACCGCCGACGCGACGAGTACGCCCGTGTCGCTCGACGACGAAGCCGTTCTGCTCGTCGGGCACGGCTCGCGTCGCGAGAAGTCCAACGAGCAAGTGCGCGAGCTCGCGGCCGACCTCGAGGGTCGACTCGGGGTGCCCGTGGACGCGGGGTTCCTCGAACTCGCCGAACCCGACATCGCCGACGCGATCGGCGGACTCGCGGCGAGCGTCTCCAGGGTCACGCTCGTCCAGCTGTCGCTGTTCGCCGCGAGTCACGTCAAGAACGACGTGCCCCTCGCCGTCCAGCAGGCTCGGGACGCACACGACGACCTGACGGTGCACAACGGCGCGCACCTCGGCGTCCATCCCGCGCTCGTCGACCTGCTCGACGACCGCGCGAGAGCCGTGGAGACGGAACTTGGCGTCGACCGCGACGACGACGACGTCGCCGTCGTCCTCTGCGCGCGTGGGTCCAGCGACCCGGACGCGAACAGCGACGCGCACAAGCTCGCACGCCTCCTCTATGAAGGCCGCGAGTTCGCGCGCGTCGACACCGCGTTCGTCGGCGTCACCGAACCCTTGCTGGAGGACGCCCTCCACGGCGTCGCGAAGTCGCGCCCGGACGCCGTGGTCGTCCTGCCGTACATGCTCGGCGACGGCGTCCTCACCGGACGGATCCGCGACGGCGCCGACGAGTTCCACGCGGAATACCCCTACGTCGACGCCGCCGCCGGCGACCCCCTTGGCACCGACCCGCGGATCCTGGACGTCCTCGGCGACCGCTGGCAGGAAGCCCGCACCGACAGCGTCGACATGTCCTGTGACACGTGCAAGTACAAGGTCGAACTCGACGGCTACGAGGCGGACGTCGGTGGTGCTCGCGCGATGCTTCGCGCTCTCACCCACCAGGAGACCCACGCCGACCGGGACGACGTCGACGACGACCCGCACGTCCACGACGCGCCCGAGAAACACGTCGCTGTCTGCACGAACCAGACGTGCGCCGCCGACGGGGCACCCGCCGTCCTCGAAGGCCTCCGCCAGGCCGCCCGCGACTCCGAGGAATGCGACGCACGCATCACGCGCTCGTCGTGCCTCGGTCGCTGCGGCGACGGCCCGATGGTCGCCGTCTACCCCGACGGCGTCTGGTACGGCGACGTCGACGGCGACGACGCCGACCGAATCGTCTCCTCGCACCTCGACCGCGACCGCATCGTCTCCGACCTCGTCGACCAGACGCTCTGACCGACACCGACCTACTCACACCAGATTCACCAATGAGCTGTTACGAACTCGAAGCGCTTCGACTCGGACTGATGAACGTCCTCGGCACCGAAGACCGCAGTGCTCGCGAACACGCCGAGCAAGAACTGGACGGACACCTCGATGGCCCCATCGAGGCCCTGGCGCACGCGAACACGCTCGCCGGCATCGAACGCCACCTCGACGCCGCACTCGTCGATCTCGAAGAGGAGATCGCGGCGACGCCGAACGACGACCCGGAGTACGACTATCTCCGCGGTCGCCTCGTCGCCGTGCGGGACGCCGAACGCGCCGTCGCCCGCATCACGACGCAAGGCGAGAGCGTCCTCGACGGGTTAGGCGAAGCGCACGACGTCCTGCACGAGGCGTTCCCGGTGGACGAATGACCGCCGAGAGCCGATACCGATGAGCGACGCGGTCGACGACCCGCACCCGAACCCGAACCGCGACGGATTCGACGCTCGAACGGTTGCGCTCGGCGACGTGCAACCCGGTCGGTCGCGCCACGCCGGTCGGCGCTCGGCAGTCGCGGTCGTCGGCGACCTCGCGGTCGCGGGCACCGCCGACGGCGCTCTCGTCGCGTTCGACCGCGACACGCTCGTCGAACGCTGGCGGACTGCGCCCGCCGGTGTCGACGCGGACGCGCCCCCGTCGGTCGTCTCCATCGCGACGTACCAGGGCGGCATTCTGGCCGGGGAACGGTCCGCTCGCGGCGGCGTTCGCTGCCTCGACCCGACGGACGGCACGGTTCGCTTCCGCATGGAGACGCGCGACGACGTCGGTGGCCCGCAGCGCGAGACGCGGTTCTTCCTGCCGTTCGTCGTCGACATAGTCGGCGACGGCGAGCGCGCGTACGTCGCGGCGCGGCGCTACGAGCGCGACGGCGACGACCGCAGCTTCCATAGTGTCGTCTTCGCGCTGGACGCCCACGGCGCACGCGCGTGGACGTACGAGACCGACGCCTCCGTCATCGCGCTCGATGCTCGCGACGACCGCCTGGGGGTCGCGCACAACCGCTGTCCAGGTGACGACCAGCACGGTCTGGTCGTGCTCGACGCGGAGTCCGGTCGCCGCCGCTTCGACTGGGACCCCGGCACCGAGGGCCAGCGACGGATCGG
>Ga0065697_1000408_pt1 | contig 18947 bp, 20 predicted proteins | sample AntLakMe24m_08um_FD_59086 | JGI IMG/M metagenome (GOLD analysis project Ga0065697, IMG submission 59086) | Hypersaline microbial communities from Antarctic Deep Lake - 24m 0.8um v2 (version 3) | ecosystem: Environmental > Aquatic > Non-marine Saline and Alkaline > Hypersaline | place: Deep Lake... | reverse complement strand
CCGGGCCGCCGACCATGATCGGCGGGTGGGGGTCCTGGACTGGGTGGGGCTTGCAGACCGCCCCGTCGACGGAGACGTACTCCCCATCGTAGGTGACTTCGTCCTCGCTCCAGAGCTTCTTCATCAGCCTGATCGTTTCCTCCATCTCGCGCAGCCGGCCGGGTGCACCGGGCCAGTCGTAGCCGTAGGCGTTGGCCTCGTCGTCCTTCCAGCCGCCGCCCATCCCGAGCTTCAGGCGTCCCTCGCTGATGCGATCGATCGTTGCCATGGTCTTTGCGAGGAACGGTGGGTGGCGAAACCGGTTGTTGATGGTCTTGGGGTAGAGGTAGACGTCATCCGTCGCCTCTGCGAGTCCCGCGAGGACAGTCGTACACTCCATCGTCGCCCCGTCCCCGGTCACTGGCGTGGTCGGGAACGGCGAGCCCGTCGAAGCCGAGCGATTCGAGGTTGCGGCCGAACTCGCGTTGGATCGGCCAGTCGATCTTGTCACAGAATGCGAGGGTCGTCGCCTCACCGGAACCGACGCTCGTTGGAATGTTGACGGCAAACTCCATACACTAAACCTCCGAACGTCGTCACATAAAGCTGTCTTCGGCAGAAATCGGAGGTTCGGCTACGAGCGCGACCCGTCGCCGTCCGCGGCGTCAGCGTCGTCCTCGTTGACGGCGTTCGAGTCCGCTTCGTCGTCCTCGCCGTCGCGGTTACGCTTGCCGGCGTTGAAGTACTCGAGGTCCTCGACGCTGCCGAGCGTCTCGGTGAAGTCGTCGATCTCGGGCGGGTCCTCGTCGTCGTACTCGGCCATGATACTGCTGTCAGTGTCGACGCTCGGCGGCTCGGCCGACTCCTCATCGAATAGCGATTCCAGTCCGAGGTCCGCCCGCATCGCCTCGTAGACCTCGCCCGCGCGGTACAGCAGGGCGCCGGCGTGAGCGCCCTCGTCGTGGTACGTCGCGAGGTAGCCGACGTACTCGCTCGTCGCCTCCCGGACGTCCTCGTCAATGACGTAGAGGTACGACTCGTACGTCTCGTTGACGTCGAGATATTTCACACCCAGTTCGGACTCCTGGTCGAACGCGATGGCGTCGGCCTCGTGGCGGAACCGCTCGGGGTCGAGAGCGACGGCCTCGCGGTTCAGCGAGACAATCTCGCCCATGATGTCGCGGTAGGCGTGGAGCTTCTCCTCGACGATGACCGCGTCGGCTTCGCGGTCGAGCCACCGGAGCGCGACGGCGGCGACGCTGGCCGCCACGACGGCGAGACTGGCTGTCGTGACTGCGGACTCGAGTCGTGAACGTAGAGCCATACTGTGTGAGAAGCGCCCGTGGGGTTTTCAGCTTACCCCTACGCCCGCATCGGCCGTGTCGTCCGCGTCGGCCGCCTCCTCGCCGGGGAGGGGACGGTCTTCGTCTGGATCGTAGAGGTGACAGCCAACCATCTGGTTGTACTCCCCCTCCATCTCGTACATCTCGGGATCCTGGTCACACCGCTCGTAGCGGTACGGACACCGGTCCTTGAACGAACAGCCTTCGATGCCGCCGATGCGCTCCTCGACCTCGCCGGGGATGCGGATCCGTGTCCGTCCTTCCCGGGGGTCCGCGCGGGGGACAGCCGAAACGAGCGACTGCGTGTAGGGGTGTTTCGGCTCCTGGAGCACCGCCTCGCTGTCGCCAAGTTCGGCGAGTTCACCCTGGTACATGATGGCGATACGGTCACAGATGTACCGCAGGAGCGAGAGGTCGTGGCTGATGTAGATCAGCGTCACGTTCTCCTCCTCGACAAGTCGCTTCAGCACCCGCAGAACACTCGCGCGAACGGAGACGTCGAGCATCGACGTCGGTTCGTCGGCGACGATGAACGACGGGTTGAGCACCAGGGCACGCGCGATGGCAACCCGCTGGCGCTGCCCGCCCGACAACTCATGGGGGTAGCGGCCGATATACTGGTCGACGGGCGTTAGCCCCGCCTGTTCGAGCGCTTCGTAGACGCGGTTATCGCGCTCGTCGTCGTCACCGATATCGTGGATGACGAGCGGCTCTCGGACCCACTTCCGGACGGTGAACCGGTCGTTCATCGACTCGAACGGGTCCTGGAAGATGACCTGCGCCTGGCGGCGGTAGTCGCGTAGTTCGTCCCGCTCCAGTTCCGCGATGTTACGCCGGTCCTCGCCGAAGTAGATGTCTCCGGCGGTGGGGTCGTCGAGGCGGGTGAGACAGCGGGCGGTCGTGGTCTTCCCACAGCCGGATTCGCCGGCCAGCCCGAATATCTCCCCTCTTTCGATGTCGAAGCTCACGTCGTCGACGGCGTGGACGAACCGCTGTCCGCCCGTCAGCCGGGAGATGAGCCCCGTGTCGACCGGGTAGTACTTCTTGAGGCCGCGAACTTCCATTAGAGTCTCTGCCATAGTTCCTGGTTCTCCAGCGTGCGTTCGTAGGTCGCTTCGATGTCCTCGCCGTCCTCCGAGACGAAGCAGGCGGCTTTCCAGTTGCCGTCGCCGTCGTCCCGCGTCGAGAGCGCCGGGTCGGTCTCGGCACAGCGCGGCTCGCGGTACGGACACCGGTCGTAGAAGTTACAGCCGGTCGGCGGGTCCGACAGATCCGGGGGCGAGCCGCTCATCGTGATGAGTTCCCGTTCCTCGCCCTCGATGGTCGGGAACGCGTTCAGCAGGCCGAGGGTGTAGGGATGCTCGGGGTTGACGAACACCTCCTCGATGGGGCCGACTTCGACCAGTTCGCCACCGTACATGACGCCGACGCGGTCGCAGGTCTCGGCCACGACAGAGATGTCGTGAGTGATGATGAGCATCGAGCTACCGAGGCGCTCCTTGAGTTCGTTGATCTCCTCGAGGATGTGGTCCTGCGTGATGACGTCGAGCGCCGTCGTCGGCTCGTCGGCGAGGATGAGCGACGGCTCCAGCGCCAGCGCCATTGCGATCATCGCGCGCTGGCGCATCCCGCCGGAGAGTTGGTGGGGGTAGGAGTCGATCCGCTCGGGGTCGAGTCCAACCATCTCGAACAGCTCCCTGGTACGCTCGCGCGCCTCCTTCGTCGAGGTATCCTCGTGAATTTGGATGGCTTCGACGATCTGCTCACCGATGGTGTAGACGGGATCCAGTGCGTTCATCGCCGACTGGGCGATCATCGAAACCTCGTCCCAGCGTATTTCCCGGAGCGTCTTCATGTCGGTCGTCGCGAGGTCGACCGTCCGGTTCGAAAGATTCAGATCGACGGAACCGTTCGTTATCTCGCCGTTGGGCGGCAGGATGCGGAGGATACCTTTCGCGATGGTCGATTTGCCACAGCCGGACTCGCCGACGAGGCCGAACGTCTCGTTCTCACCGATGCTGAACGAGACGTTCCGGACCGCGTTGATTGGTCCCTCCTGCGTTCTGTACTGGATCGAGAGGTCGTTGATGTCGAGCAAACTCATGTTAGCGGTCCCTCAGTTTGGGGTTGACTACTTCCTCGACGCCCTGGCTGATGAAGTACACCGACGCCACGAATCCCGCGATGCAGAGCCCCGGCGGGATGATCCAGAACCACAGCCCGCGGTTGAGTGCCTGCGACGTGTAGGCGGCCTGGAGCATCCGTCCCCAGCTGATGCTGTTGGGGTCCCCGAGCCCGAGGAAGGAGAGTCCCGCCTCGGTGAGGATGGCCCAGCCGATGGCGAACACGGAGTACAGCACCGTCGTCGGCAGCACCTTCGGCAGGATGTGGTGCAGCAGGATGCGGTTGTCCGGACGCGCCCGGCCGCCCGGGCTGCGTCGATCATCTCGAGATCCGTGATGGTGATGACCTCCGAGCGGACCACACGCGCCGTCTCCCGCCACAGCAGCACGGAGATGGCGATGATGATGTTCCAGATGCTCGGTTCCAGGACGATGATGAGGACGATGGCAAAGGGGAGGAACGGCACGCCGTACGCGAGGTCGACGAGCCGCATGATGAAGTTCTCCACATTGCCACCATAGTAGCCGGCGGTGATGCCGGCAATCGTGCCAAGGATACCGACGATGAACGCGGTCGCGAGCCCGGCGATCATCGCGATGCGAGCGCCGTACAGCAAGCGGCTGAACAGGTCCTGGCCCTGCGTGTTCGTCCCCATCAGGTGGTCGGCGGTCGGTCCCTGGTTTTTGTACCAGCTCCCGTCGGGGTTGGTTTGGTGTGCGTCCGGGTTGTACGGTGCGACCATCGGCCCGAACAGCGCCATCAGTAGGAAGAACGCCAGCAGTACCGCACCCACCTTCGCGAGTGAGTTGCGGAACACCTGCTGGAAGGCGTTAATGAACTCCTGCCTCTGTCGGGCGCCGACGACGCTATCGTCGGCCTCCTTGCGTAGCGACGTACCGTCGCCGTCAGTGTCAGTTTCCGTTGCCATGGTTCAGTTGTAGCTCACCCGCGGGTCGAGGTAGCCGTACAGGATGTCGGCTACCATGTTCATCGTCAGCACCATTCCCGCCATCAGTAGGAAGGCGAACTGTGCGACCGGGTAGTCCCCGCGGAAGACCGAGTTCACCATCAGCCGGCCGACGCCGGGGTAGGAGAACACCGTCTCGACGAGTACGTTGCCGCCGAACGAGAACGCGATGGCGACGGCGAACGCCGTCATCACAGGGAGGATGGCGTTCCGGGCGACGTGTTTGTACATCACGTCGCTCTCAGACATCCCCTTGGCCCGGCAGATGTCGACGAAGTCCTCACCAATGACCTCGAGCATGCTCGTCCGCATGAGCATCAACGGCAACCCCGTCAGATACAGCGACATCGAGACAATGGGGAGGACCGCGTGCCGGTAGAACGCCGGTCTCGTGAGGAGTTCGAGGTGACTCGTGAACGTCTCGCCTGCCGGGAGTATTCCTCCGTACGGGAAGAACGCGAACATCCCCGAGAGGAAAAACAGCAGCAGCAGGCCGACGTAGAACCGGGGCGACGAGCGGAACAGGATTGCCATCACGAGTCCGGCTCGCTCGAGGGGTTCCCCACGCTTCCACGCGAGGACGACGCCTCCAAGCGTCCCGGCGACGTACGACAGGAGGATGGCAGGAACCGTGAGCAGCAGGCTGTTCTTGAGCCGGTTGAACAGCAGCGGCGCCGCGTCGGCCCGGTAGTAGAAGCTCATCCCGAACTCGAGCGTGAAGATGCTAACCAGATACTTGTAGTACTGGACGTACAGCGGTTCGTTCAGCCCGAACTGCGCCTCGATGCGCGCTATCTGTTCGGCGTTCATGCTCGGAGACATGAACAGGGCCTGGGGGGAGCCGACCTGTCGGAACAGGAAGAAGATGATCGTCGCGACGACGAGGAACGTCAGGAACGTACCGACGAGTCGTCGACCGATGAAACTACGGAAGCTCATTGCTAGACGAGGTCACCCCCGAATCGCAACGTTGTGTCAGTGTGTGCCATTGTGTATGTGTATGAGTGGTGTCCGCCCGGTAGGGCGGGAACTGGGCTACCTAGACGTTCTCGGGTGGGCCGGACGGCGCGGGGCTCTCGGGAATCTCACCCTCGGGGTGGTAAAGCGTCCCGTCGGTGATCTCGTAGCCCGCGTCGGTGAGGAACGCCTTCGCCGACTCGTCGTTCTCCTCGGTCCACTTCTTGACGTCGGGGTTGTGCCAGAACTCCAGCACCGGCGCAGTCGGCGAGTGAGCCGGTTCCGCGTAGCCGTTGTACATCTCCGTCGCGATGGTCTCTTTCGGGATAACCGACGAACAGGCCTTGCGGACCGCCGCGTCGTAGAACGGCGATCGGCGGGTGTTCATCGCAAGTTCGTCGTAGCCGACCGACCGGATCGCGTCGAACGTGAGGTGGTCGGTGTTGGAGGCCATCTCCTCCATCACGTCGGGGTTCGCGCCCGTTTGGATGAGGAAGTCGACGTCGCCCCGCTCCAGTGCGTTCGTCTGCGCCTGGGACTCGGTAATGATACGGATGATCATCTCGTCGATCTTCGGCGCCGCGAAGTGGTCCTCGTTGGCGACGACTCCGATCTCCTCGGAGGGAGTCCAGTGGTCGAACTTGAACGGACCACTGCCGACGTAGCCGTTGGCGCCGAGGTCCATGTCGTTGTCGGTCGGGTTCCAGAGATACGGCGCCTCGACGTTCGTCTCGTCGGGGACCCGGCTCCAGACGTGCTGGGGCAGGATGTGGATCCGGGAGAACGCGAGGACGAACACCGGTGCGAACGGCCGCTCGAGGTTGAACTCGACGCGACCGTCGTCGAGGACGCTCGCTCCGTCCGGCTTGAATGGAAGGACGGCGTCCGCGAAGAACGGCGTCTCCCACTCACGCAGATAGTTGAAGGTGAAGGCGATGTCCTCCGCCGTCATGTCCTCGCCGTCGTGCCACTGGGGCAGGTCGTCGCGCAGCGTGAACGTAATGGTCTGGCCGTTGTTGGACACCTCGTACTCTTCGGCTAGCCACGGTTGCGGGAGGCCGTCGGTGCCGATGCGCAGCAGTTTGTCGTGGGTGATGCGGTTGGTGATGAGGTTCGCCTCACCGGCCGCGAGTGGGCTGAGTTGTCCCGCCTCAATGGTGTAGGACGAAACCAGCTTCGTCTTGTTGCCCGTCGGTTCGACGCCCGTCCACGTCCAGATGTTCTTGTAGCCCAGACCGGGGACGTTCGTCCAGTTGGTGAACTCGCCGGTGTTGATGACGTTGATGAGATTGCCGTGGACGATGGGCATCTCGCCGCCAGGTAGATCCATCAGGTACGCTTGGCACTCCTTCACGAGCTGCTGGCGCTCCTCCCGGTCGAGTGCCTCCGCCTGCGCGTCGAGCAGCCGGTCGGCTTCCTCGTCCTGGAACGCCGTCCAGTTGTAGCTGCCCGCTGCCGCCTGCGAGGAGTGGTAGTTCTTGTACATGAGCATGTGCGGGTCGAGGCGGTGGGGCCGCCCCGTGTACCCGAGACTGCTCACGTCGTAGTCGCGCTCGTCGTAGACCTTCGTGAGCTGACGCTGGCGGTTGACCGGGGTGAAGGTCATGTTGAACCCCAACGTCTCGTCCATGTTGTCGGAGATGGCCTGGAGCGCGCTGTAGGTCTGCTGGGAGCTCTGCGTGTAGCTGAGCATCTCGACACTGCGGACCTCACGCTCCTCGAGCTGGCCGCCGCCGCCACCGGTGATGCTCGAACAGCCCGCGAGAGAGGTGAGCGCCCCTGCCGCCCCGATACCTTTCAGTACCCGTCGTCGGGTAGTCGTGTTCTTGCCGGCAGTGTCACTACCGGCTTGGTTGACAAACTCTGTCACTACTTTTAAATTCTGCCCAGGGGGCTTAAACGTTGGCATATTTATAAATGATTCGTCATCAACGGCAGACAGTATTGGAGTCCCCAACTAGCCACGGTTAGAGTGGTAACACGGTCGAGAGCGATTACCGGCGGTTGCGGTCCACTGCCGCTGCCCAAACAGCTAATGTCTACCTCTGGTGAGACCGATGTATGGACGAACTGAAGGAGATCCTGTCGAGCCTCAGCGAGGAACTGGACGAGGATCAATCAGAGTCTTTGGAACGCGAAGGTGTCGAACACGATCTCGACGCGATCGAGCGCATGGTCGACGACGTGCTCTGGTACCAGCGCCTCGACGGTGTCGCCGAGATCGAGCAGGTAACCACCGTCGGCCCATCGCCGGAGAACGACACCCGCCGTCTCGAGCAGGAGGGAAACCACGTGAAAATCCCCTGCTACGTGTTCACACCGGTCGACGCGGTCGACACGGACGAGAGCCGCCCGGTTATCGTGTTCGCCCACGGCGGCGTCCACGCGAACTTCGACACCATGTACGTGAACATCGTCGAGGAGATGCTCTCTCAGGGCTATCTGGTGATTGCCCCCGAGTACCGCGGTTCGACCGGTTACGGCGAGAACCACTACAAACTAATCGACTATGGGGGCCGCGAGGTCGAGGACACGTGGGCCGCCCGCGAATGGATCGTGGAACACCACGAACTGGCGGACGAAGACCGCGTCGGGGTGCTCGGCTGGAGCCACGGGGGACTCCACGCGCTGTTCAACGCGTTCGAGCATCCTGATGGCTACGCGTGTGCGTACGCCGGCGTTCCCGTGACCGACCTCGTCGCGCGGATGGGATATACGGAACAGTCCTACCGCGACCTGTACGAGGCCGATTACCACATCGGCCAGGCGGCCTCCGAAGATCCCGACGAGTACCGCGAGCGATCTCCAGCGTGGCACGCCGGAAAACTGGAGATTCCGCTCCGCATCCACGCGACTCGCAACGACGGCGACCTGAACGAACTGGAGATCGATCGCCTGGTCGAGGCGCTCGACGCACACGGGAAAGAGTACGACCTCGAGTTCCACGACGACGCACCCGGCGCACACAAGTTCGAACGGATCGACACGACGTTCGCCAAGGCCTCGCGCGGCCGACTCTACGAATTCCTCGACGAACATCTCGACGCGCCGGGAGAGAACCCTTACGAGAACCTGAACTGACCGCGCTCCCCGCGGATTCCGCGGCTCACTCCGCCAGCGGTGGCAGCCCCTGATCCGCCCGGATCGTCTCGACGTAGTTCCTGACGTTCTCACGGAGGTTGTCGTTCGGGGCGACTCCGAGATCAGCCCTCGCTGCACTTCCGTCGATCCGCCCGACATAGGGAGAGTCGCCTTTTGATCGACAGGTCGATCTCCGCACCCGGAACCAGTTCGTGGAGGTGGTCGGCGATCTCCGGCACCGTGGCGACGGCACCGCTCGCTGCGTTGTAGAGCCGTCGCGACAGGTCGGCATCCGGCCGCAGTGCCGCGGCGGCGAACAGCCGGGCGACGTCCTCGACGTAGATCCAGTCCATCGTACCGTCCTGGACCGTCATCGACACTGGTTGCTCCAGTGCTGCTCGGACGAACAAGTTTGCGAGGCGGCCGGACGGCGAGCGGTCCGCCACCGGCGCTTCGTGCTCCACATCGAGATATTCGGGCGTGTTGAACGGGCCGAACACCCCTGTCGGTCGGAGCCCGACGAGCGACAGCCCGAACTCCTGAGCGTACAGCTCCGCCTGTTGCTCACAGCAGGCCTTGGTCGCTCCGTAAATCGAGTCCGGTCCGATGAGGTCGTCCTCGTCAACAGGGAGTTCGTGGTAGTGTTCCGCGTGGCCGTAGACCGCCATCGTCGAGGCCCAGGCAACCCGCTCGATCTGATCGTCTAGGGTTCGAGCCGCCTCGAAGACGTTGTTGGTCCCCGTCACGTTCACTTCGATCGCCTGCCGTGGCTCCCGCGCAGCGATCAGCGACGTGACCGCGCCGAGGTCGGATGACGCGCGTTGCACCGGTCTGTCGGACCGTTCTGACAACGGCCGTCGGGTCGGTCAGATCGAGCCGCTGGAGCGAGAGGTCCTCGAGGACCCCGAGTTTGCGAAGGCGTGTCGGGTCGGTGCTGACGTCCGTCGCGATGACGTCGACGCCATCCTCGACCAGCACTTTCGCCGTGTGGGCGCCGACGAACCCTGTCGCGCCGGTGAGCAGGACGGTAGGAGAGGGCATTCTCAACGTCCCCTGGTGCCTGACTCGGAGACGTCGCCGGCCGACTCCGGCTTCAAACTCTGTTCGGGCATGAGGAACCTCTGTGTTGGCATGAGGTGTGAGCCGCCGTTGACGTTCCACTCGCCGCCCGTGACGAAGGACGTGTCGTCGCTACAGAGGTAGTGGATGACGCTGGCGACCTCGTCGGGTTGGCCCGCCCGTTGCATCGGAGTCAGTTTACGCATCGTCTCGATGCCCTCCTCGGTGAACAGCCCCTCGTCGTTCCCCCGCTGTCCGATCGTCGTCTCGATCGCGCCGGGGATCACGCAGTTGACCCGGACGTGTGGCGAGAGCTGTTTCGCGAGACCCCGGTTGAGTCCCAGGACACCTCCCTTCGACGCGGAGTAGTGGACACCTCCGGAGACGCTGCCCTTGGTACCCGCTCCGCTGGAGACGTTGACAACGGTACCGGTGCCCCGACGGAACATCGGCGGCGTCGCCCACCGGGCGACGTTGTACTGGCCTGTGAGGTTCACGTCGAGGACGTGATCCCAACGGTCGGGTTCGAGGTCCTCGATCCAGTAGTACTCCGTGATGGCCGCGTTGTTCACGACCGCAGTGAGGTCGGCGTCGGCCTCGATCTCGGCGACGACCTCCTGGACTGCATCGTGGTCCGAGACGTCGACCTGGAAGCCGACTCCGCCGTCGAGTTCGGCCGCCGTCTCGTGGGCCACATCATCGATATCGAGGATGGCCACCACGTTGTGAGCGTCGTCGGCAGCGAAGCGCTCGGCCGTCGCCTTCCCGATTCCCCGACCACCGCCGGTGACCAGCGCGGCCGTTTTCCCGGTTGGGGGGCCAGCGTCGGCTGCCGGCTTGGTGGCCTGTTCGGGCATGAGGAAATCCTGTGTCGGCATGAGATGTGAGCCGCCGTTGACCGTCACCTCGCTCCCGGTAACGTAAGAGGCGTCCTCAGTACAGAGGAAGTGGATGACGTTCGCTACCTCGGAAGGTTCCCCGTAGCGGCGCAAGAGCACGAGACCGAGCATGGTCTCGATGCCGGACTCGGTCCAGAGGCCCGCTTCCTCGTCGTCCGCCTCTCCGATCGAGGTCTGGATGAGACCTGGAATCACGCAGTTGACTCGGACGTGTGGCGAAAGCTGTTTCGCGAGGCCACGGCTCAGCCCCAGGACACCACCCTTCGACGCGGAGTAGTGGACGCCACCCGAGACGCTCCCACGGGTTCCCGCTCCACTGGAAATATTCACCATCGCTCCCGACCCGCGTCGGTACATCCCCGGCGTGACCGCCCTCGCCACGTTGTACTGCCCTTTGAGGTTCACGTCGAGGACGTGCTTCCACTCGCTCGGTTCGAGGTCCTCGATCCAGAAGTACCGGGAGATTCCGGCGTTGTTGATCGCAGCCTCGATACGCGCCTCGTGGCTCTCTTCGAGGTCCTCGACGGCCTCGAACACCGCCGCCTGGTCGGCGACGTCGACCTGGTAGCCGACGCCGCCCTCGATCTCCTCGGCGACGTCCTGGACAGACTCATCCACGTCGAACAGTGCAACGATGTCGTAGTCGTCGTCAGCAGCGAACCGCTCTGCAGTCGCCCGGCCGATGCCGCGTGCGCCGCCGGTAACGATGGCGGTTTGCTGTCTTGTCATACGTTATCAAGAGCCACATAAATTATAAATTGACCGATTGGGAGGCTGGGTTGCCGATAGCCGGCCCAGAAGTTCGAGACTCAGCTCTATTCCAGGCTTCATCAGTCCCGCACTTGGTGCTCACTCAATGGCCAACGCACTCGCCGGAGTTCGCAGGTTTGGCTCTCGTCGAGCGGAAAACACTAGTCGTTGCTCTGTTGAACAGCCGTTCCCTCTGCGGATTTGATCGCTAATTTCAGGGGATTTGAACGCCGTCTGGTGATATGAGCTGTCTCAGGGATCCCACAGAGACCTTTCACAAATTCGCCACGAACCATATTGAGGAGCAAACCGAACCCGCCGTCGCCGACGGCGACGACGGGTACGACAAATCCACGAAGATCGGCCTCTTACTGCTCAGAGAGGAGATCAACAAACCGCTACGGAAACTTGAAGACTACCTCAACGAGATGCCAGGCATTCTCGATGTGTTCGGACTTGAGAAATCTCCGGATCACACGTCATTCAGCCTGTGGGACGGCGAATTCCCGATGAATGAGTTGCCCCGCCTGCTCCGCTGATTTGCGGAGCAGGCGGGGCTTTCGGGAACTGGCTCAATCGACGCAAGTGGTTTCCAACGAGATCAGTCACGCTCACGACCGAGCCCTCGTCACTCACGAAAGCGAACTCCCCCCGTCGACGTTGACGACTGCCCCGGTCATGTACTCCGCGCCCTCCCCACAGAGGAACTCGATGACTTTCGCGGCGGCGTCGGGGTCGCCGAGTTCCCGCAGGGGAATATTCTCGACGGCCGCGTCGAGTTCTTCCTCGGTCCAGAGATCCGAATCGGTCGCCAGCGGCGTGTCCATCAGCCCCGGGACGACACAGTTGACGCGCACGTCCGGCGCGAGCTGTTTCGCCAACCCCTTTGTCAGTCCGAACACGCCAGCTTTCGCCGCGGAGTAGTGGACGCCGCCGCTCGCGCTGCCGCGCTGGCCGGCCCCGGAGGAGACGTTGACGATGTAGCCATGACCGCGTTCGAACATCGCCGGCGCCGCGGCGTGGACGGTGTGGTACTGCCCGGTTAGATTGATATCGATCATGTCGTGCCACTCGTCGGGTTCGAGATCCCCGATCCAGAAGTAGCGCGACACGCCCGCACAGTTGACGATCGCTTCGACGTTCGCGACCGCCTCGATCGCGTCGACCGTGTCGTGGACGGCGTCGAAATCACTCACGTCGACCTGGAACGCCTCGATCGACGGGTTGTCGGCGTACATCTCCTCGGTCCTGTCGTTGACGTCGAATGCGGCGACGGTGTCGTACTCCTCACCGCGTGCAAGGCGTTTGACTGTCGCTGCCCCGATGCCGCTCGCGCCGCCGGTAACGATGGCTGCCGTAGTGTCGGTCACGACCGTGCCATCGCTCCGGTGTTCGAAAAGGGTTGCTGTGGGTGTGCTACTTGAACACAGGGACGACCTCGTCCGCGAACAGGCTCGCCCCTTCCGTGCCGGGGAAGTCCACGAACTCGACGACGACCTCGCCGATCCCGATGTCGGCGTACCGCTCGATGTCCGCGACGATCTGTTCGGGCGTGCCGACCAGGTGGTGCTCGCTCTCGTCGAGGTTCTCCTCTTTGAACATGGGGACCTCGTCGAGCAGCGCCGCCACCTCCTCCTCGGTCTCGCGGACGATACACCGCGCGAACCAGGACTTCTCGATAGCGTCGTAGTCGGTGCCGTAGGTGTCACAGTGGTCCGCGAGCACCGAGAGCTTCCGGTCCATCAGGTCGATCGACCCCCAGTAGTTCCACACGTCGGCGTGTTTGGCCGTGATACGGAGCGTGAACTCCTCGCCGCCGCCGCCCAGCATAATCGGCGGGTGGGGATTCTGTACCGGGTGTGGCTTACAGACGGCGTTGTCCACCGTGTAGTAGTCGCCCTCGTAGGAGAACTCGTGATTCGTCCAGAGCCCCTTGAGTATCTCGATGGTCTCTTCGAGTTCGCGGAGCCGTTCCGATGCGGGCGGCCACTCGTAGCCGTAGGCTGTTGCCTCGTCGTCCTTCCAGCCGGCGCCCATCCCGAGTTTGAGTCGGCCCTCGCTGATCTCGTCGATGGTCGCCGCGACCTTCGCCAGGAACGGCCCGTGCCGGAGGGGGTTGTTGATCGTCTTCGGGTAGAGATACACGTCCGACGTCTCGGCCGCCAGGGCCGCGAGCGTGGTGGTGCACTCCATCGTGCCGGCGCCGCCACCTGTCATCAGGTGGTCGGGAACGGCCAACCCATCGTATCCAAGCCCCTCGATTTCGAGCCCGAACGACCGCTGGTCCGCCCACGAGATTGCGTCCGCGAACGGGAGGGTCGAGTACTCTGAACTGCCGACGCTGGTCGGAACGTTGACGGCGAACTCCATGCCCAAACAGGCGACGGCGCCGGTAAATAGTTTTACCTGGCCTCGAACAGCCGGTCGTCAAGTTCGACACCGATCCCAGGCCGGGAGGGGATCTTGACCTCGCTCGCGAGGGGCAGGCTCGGCGTCGTCGGATCCTCCGCAGCGAGGCCCGTACAGAGCTCCGCCCCGGCGGAGAGGTTGTCGAGCACGGCAGCCACATGGAGGTTCGCCGTTGCGTCCAGCGACGTGCCGAAGGCGCTGACGACGCTGACGCGCATCTCCCGGCGGCTCGCGATTCGACCCATCTCCACGATTCGTTCGAGCGATCCGGCTTTCGCGAGCTTCAGGTGACAGCCGGCGACCGCGTCAGGGTGTTCCGCCACGTCGTCGGGCCCGGCGAACGACTCGTCGGCGTACACCGGGATATCGGTGGCTTCCCAGAGCCGGCGCATGTCGTCGATGCGGTGGGTCGCGACTGGCTGTTCGATATACTCGATACGGTCCGGGTGTTCCAGTCGGTCGATGACCCGCTTCGCCCGGTTGTACCGTCGCCAGCCGGTGTTTGCGTCCACCCGGACGATGCCGTCGTCAGGCAGCGCCGTGGTCACCGCGTCGATGCGCTCCACGTCTCCCTCGACGTCCCCGTCGGCTTTGACCTTGAAACTCCGGAACCCCCCGGCCGCGGCCTCGGCCACGCGGTCGGCCGCCGCCGCCGGCGAGAGCGCGGGGATCACCTGGGTCACTGGCACCGACTCCCGGATCCGGGAGCCGAGAAGGGTCGAGAGCGGAACCTCCGCCTGTTTCGCCGAGAGGTCGAGCAGAGCCATCTCGACGGCAGCCTTCGCCCCGGGCGCGCCGGGGAACTTGTCGATGAACTTCCTCGTTGCAGTGGTGGCGGCAGACAGCGTCTCCCCCTCGACGTTCGAGGCCAGATACCGGTCGACGACTGCTTCGAGCCCCTCACCGACGTCCCCAGTAAACCACGGGAGGGCAGTCCCCTCCCCGTACCCGACGTGGTCCGTATCGGTCCGTAGTCGGACGAACAGATGCTCCGTCCCGGCGTGGGACTCGTAGCTGACGGGGAAGGCGTCCCCGAACGGAATCGTACGGCTGACGGTGTCGATAGCGGTGATCTCCATCTGTCGCTGTCGCCTTTCCGGGCGGGGTAAATAAAGCTCGTGGCGAGCAGGTTACTCGAACGCCGGGATGACCTCCTCGCCGAAGCGCTCGATCGCTTCGGCGTGGGTCTCGAAGTCCAACAGCGGGTGCCACATCCTCGTGAGGACGTGAAGCTCCCCGTCGACGGCGGCCTCGTACGTTCGGAGCTGGTCGACGATCGTTTCAGTATCGCCGACCAGCGCGCCGTTGCGGACCTGTTCGATCTCCGTTTTGGTCATCGACTCGAGTTCCCACTGGGACGGGTCGCGGTCGTCCGCGTGCTCAGCGTACTTGCGCCGGGAGTAGGCCAACGATGGTCTGAGCTGATCCCACGCGGTCTCGGCGTCGTCGTGGACGTGGGTGTACTGCATCAGCGCGACCGTGAAGTCGTCGTCGACCCGCCCGGCCATCCGGTCGAGGTTGTCCTCAAACTGGGCGAACGAGGAGCGGTAGGACTGTTCCTCGTCGTAGTAGACGATACCGATGTGGCCGTCGGTCCGCCTGACTGCCCGCTCGACGGCGTGTTCGGAGGTCCCGCCGAGATAGATCTCCGGGCCCCCGTCCGACGGTGTCGGCTCGACCCGGAGGTCGTCGTACTGGAAGAGTTGGCCGTCGAACGAGAACGTGCCCTCTTGCCACGCCCGGCGGCAGAGTTCAATCGTCTCGACGACGCGCGTTCCCCGCGTCGACTTGTCCACGTCGAAGACGTCGAATTCCCGGTCCATGTAGCCGTTGGCGAGCCCCAGGCGGAACCGACCGCCCGAGAGTAGGTCGACCGTCGCCGCGTCCTCCGCCAGTCTGATCGGATCGTGAAGCGGGGCGAGCGCGATGCCCGTCCCGATGTCGATCGTCGTCGTCGCCTGCGCCAGCGCGGCCGACAGCGGCAGCACCGACGGCGAGTAGCCGTCGTCAAAGAAGTGGTGCTCCGAGGTCCAGGCCACGTCGAACCCGTGTTTCTCGGCGAGTTGAGCAAGGCGAATCGATTCGTCGTACACCTGTTCGTAGCCCCGCCCCGACCCGGGAGGTCGTTGTGCTGTGAGCAGGCCGTACCCGAACTCCATACGTTCCCATCCACTCCGGAGGCTTTGACTCTGTCCCCTGTGGATGGCCACGCAGTACGTTCGACGATACCGAACGATTGGCAACAGTTTCCACCGACGTGTACGGAAATCGCGCAGTTTTGCCCTATAAGAGTCGTTTCAACGTACCAACCACGAGACCCGTTCACTAATGTCGAACACTTATGCGGCCGGAACGTAATCGTCGGGTAGGATGACGCCACCGAAACGACCGGAGCGGAACACGATCAAGTCAGCAGAGAAGCTCTTTCGGATCGTCGACACGCTCGTCGAGTTGGAGGGAGCAGGGGTGACGGAGCTGGCAGATCATCTGGGGCTGCCCAAGAGTAGTGTCCACAACTACCTCCAGACGATGGTACACGGCGGCTACGCGGTGAAGAAGGGCGAGACGTACCACGCCGGGCTTCGGTTTCTGACCATCGGCGGCCATCTGCGCGAGCAGGACGAGGCGTTCCAGCTATCCCGCCCTATCGTCGAGGACCTGGCCGAACAGACCAACGAGCGGGCCCAGTTCATTGTCGAGGAGAACGGCCGCGGTATCTTCATTCATCGCGCCGCCGGCGAACGGGCGATCGACGCCGGCACACGGATCGGGAAGCGCATCTGGCTCCACTCCACCGGCGCGGGCAAGGCGATTCTCGCACACATGGACGAGGATCGGCGTGAGGCGGTCCTCGACCGGTGGGGGCTGCCGCCGCGCACGGAGAACACGATCACTGATCGAGCGCGTCTCGACGCGGAACTCGAATGGATCAGGGAACAGGGGTACGCGGTCAACGACGAGGAGGGAACGATCGGCCTCCGCACGGTCGCCGTCCCGGTTATCGGTCCCGAGGACGAGTTGATCGGCGCACTGAGCGTCTCGCGGCCCTCCCGTCGCCTGAACGACGAGCGATGCTCGCCCGAGATCGTCAAAGCACTCTCCGGGAGCGCGAACGAACTCGAACTCCGTGTGGCCTACAGCTGATACCGCAGTAACTCAGACACCCTTACAGCCGTACTACTGTAACGGTTATGCGTTTGATAATAGTGAACACTATTGCCCACAGTTCGGTGGCTGACCGCAGTGTCGACTGTGGGTCGAGCGAGCACTCCCCGCGGCGCTCGCGGATCGTCTCCGTTCGGGAGCAAGGTCGGAGTGGGCGTGGTCCGTCTCGTCGGAGGAGGAGTATACCCGGCCTCTCACTGGGACTGATCGGCGTGACCGTCTGGATAAGGAGTTCAGGAACTCGTCCGTACGGCACGTCTGCCCGGGTAGACGATTGTCGTCGTGTCGCTCTGCTCGATGATCGCCGCGAGATCCGCCTCGGAGTACGTCGCCCGGCGCGCAACTCGACCAGTCGTTCTGGGGTGCCTGGCTCTCCTCGCTGCTCTCGGGCGCCCACTTCGCACCCCAAAACCGAGGCGGGGGGCCCGGTCGGCGGAGGCGGCGGCTGGTGGTGGCACACTCCTAAGGACACGCGAGACAAGGTTGACGTCGACGTCCTCACCGAGGAGGTGAAGCTCTACACCGCCCTCGTGAGCCACGTCTGTGAGTCGACGGTGCTCCCCCCACGACTACCGGGCGACCGTCGATGACGCGCGCTCGCTATTCGACGAAATTGAGTCCGAGGCCGACGTCGCTGTCGAGTTCGACGCCGAACGCGAGCGCCTCACCGACCTGGCAGAGACGCTCGAGGCGGTGTACGCGAAGATTGACGCGGTCGCCGACGGCGTCGCCGTCGACACCGAGGAACTGCAGGTCCGCCTCGGCAACACGCTCAACCCGGCGATCTAGATGGCCGGGCCCGACAACGAGAACGAACCGTCGTCAGGGTGGGAGCGCCTGCCCCATCTCCGGTCGACCCGGGATCTCACCGGCGGCACCGAACGGAGCCGTCTCTTCGCCGAAACGGGACTCCGGAAGGGGCGTGCCAGGCTCCAGCACCGGCTCGATAGGGCGAAACGGCTCGGAGAATCGTTCCTCGCGTCGCAGTAAAACGGACGGACGCTGCCTACACCGACCAGCCGCCGTCGACGGGCAGCACCTGTGCCGTGATGAAGCGGGCGGCGTCGCTGCTGAGGAACGCGACGGCCTCCGCGATGTCCTCGGGGTCGCCGATATAGGGGAGGAGTGTCCGTCGAGTCGCATCGACGAGGCGGGCCTGGTCACCCAGCTCCCCGGCGCTCTTTCCGACGAGATCTCCCTTCTCGATGTCGGGGCGGATGATCCCCGGGGCGACGGCGTTCACCCGGATACCGTCCTTGGAGTAGTCGCCGGCAAGCTGTCGGGTCATGCTCATGAGCGCGCCCTTGGCCGAGGCGTAGTCGGCAGACTCCTGGTAGGGGACCAACCCCCCGACGGAGGCCATGTTGATGATCCGTCCGTCACCGCGCTCGACCATCTCCGGGATTGCGCGCTTGCAGACGTGGTAGGCGCCCTCGACGTGGATGCTGTACATCTCGCGCCACATTTCAAGGGAGATGTCCTCGATCGTCCCCCGACTCCCAATCCCGGCGTTGTTGACGACAATCGACGGGTCATCGTACGTCCGGCACACCTCGAACAGTTCGTCGACATCGTCCGGGTCGGAGACATCACCGACGACGAGTTCGCCGTCGTCGACGAGATCGTCGAAGTGTGGGCCCCCGTCGTGTGGCTCGGCGTCGATGTCGAGTCCGACGACGGTCGCACCGCGTTCGGAGAAGAGTTCGGCAGTCGCCCGACCGATGCCGGCGCCTGCGCCCGTTACGATCGCTGTATGTCCCTCTAGGGAAAGCCGCATGGGACCACTATCGACAGACCGGATAATAAACGCGAGGGTGGTGAAGTCGGTAGTGTTCAGATAAGCTGATTCCATGCGAAAGCGAACGATCTGAGCCACTCGTCAGCAGTTTCTGCTTGGGCGTTGCTGAAACAGTTTGAGAAACAGGTAGTTCTGCGTTTCACCTCACGAAATACACGTTCGACGCTATTCCGATTTCCATGCCGTTCGTATCTGAAATCGAGGTTGTGTTTTTCACAGGCACGATGAAGCGGAACCGCACCATCAACGAGAAAGATCGCTTCGTCAACATCGTGTTTGTCGCGGATTTCAGAGAAAAAACCGATCTGCGAGAGCGTTATTTCTTGTCGGTTCAAGCTTTGTGTGTAGCAAATCATTTGTTTCAGGATCGACGGCAGCGTACAGCCAATATTGCTGATCATCAAGCTGAATCACAG
>Ga0065697_1001200_pt1 | contig 19018 bp, 19 predicted proteins | sample AntLakMe24m_08um_FD_59086 | JGI IMG/M metagenome (GOLD analysis project Ga0065697, IMG submission 59086) | Hypersaline microbial communities from Antarctic Deep Lake - 24m 0.8um v2 (version 3) | ecosystem: Environmental > Aquatic > Non-marine Saline and Alkaline > Hypersaline | place: Deep Lake... | reverse complement strand
ACACCTTGTGAAAAGATAGTATCCTTCATATTCAACATGACTTGTAAGATTTAATTTTGTAACTTTTACTGAGGCAGTAATAAAATTATAATCGCGTGAGCAATTTCATGCATAACTATTCCGGGGAGATTAAAATAATAAAAAGCATTTTTGAATTTAGCATTCATGTTTGTAAAATGATTGTTGTCTATAGTTATATAGGTAACGAAACATATACAAAACGCCAATAGATTTAATAAGTAAGAATACCAGAATACATATACAATATGGATAAGAAAGGAGATATTCCAGAGAGAGATGATATTAGTTTAGAAATTGATGAAGAATTAGTAAGCAATGAAGCAAAGAGAAAAATTGGAGCAATAGAAACACTTGTAGAAAAAGGAGGTGCACAGGGTCATTTTTATCTTCCAAATATGAAGGATGGTGAAGATGTTCATCTTGAAGGAAGATTCACACACTTCTTTACAGAACAAGGATATTTATACTGGCACGCAAATGATAAAGACCGATGGGCATTTGGAGATGATATCATTATGATTGAATCGCACTACAAAGATTAAAATAATATTATTTTCCAGTATTACTATTTATTTACCTATACACTAATCAGCATAGACTAATGAATCTAAACTTATTAGTTTACTCCATGAATCATCTAGCAATGTTTGCAAGTAAATGTTGTTATTATTTACTTTTAAATCTGAAATAGTGTCACTATCTGTTTCAGGTTGAGTTTCTTCAACGTTAGATTCAACCGCTCTATCAATTAATGATTCGACCATATACTTAGTTTTATATTTATAAAAATATAAACCTTGTTGTTGAAATTTTTTAATATAAAAATAATATGATATAATATTTATATTTTTATATGGATAGAATTCCGAATGTTTATGTATATCTAAATATAAAATACATATATGAAAGTTATTGATGGTGAAAAAACAGAATGTGAAAAATGTGAGGATGAATTAGATTTAAAAGATGCTGTTGCTCTTGAAAAACATAATAATAATAAGCAATATCTCAAAATTTTATGTGAAGATTGCTTGAATCAAATTGGCGTTCCTCAAGGATATAAACTTGAAAGAGATATTACATATTTGAAACGTTAATTTGATTATCTAAAACGTTTAATGATATCCAAATTATAATTTATACTTATTTATCCGTCATAATTTTATATTCTGCACCGCGTTTTATTATAGAAGATTGCGATGAAAATGCGATATCTTGTAACTTATTCTTGATAAAATCTTCAGAAAAATTATGTTCATCGTGAATTTTTTCGATTAATATATTTTCTTTAATAGGTTCATCATCATATAAATTATACAACTCAGATTTAATTATGTCTGTTTTAAAATATAATTTAAATCTTGCAATTCGTCCCTCTACTTCCTTCATCCCATAATCAACATTCATTTTATCATCAAACTTTTTTACCGAATTATAATATTTTTTTCCAGTATCTATTGCTCTTTCAATACCGTATTTTGATGGGTATGGTTTGTATGGAACAAGACAAGCATAATCTATATTTTCATATTTTAATTGCTTTTTATATGCTAATCCTTTAATTGTACTAGGAATTTTATTACTATTAAAACTCTGTTCTTCAATCATCCATGCACAATCTTCTTTAGGAACACCAAGAAAATCGCCCCATGATTTCATATATTTCTTTTCTACATCAAACATTTTATTTTCAGAACCCAAATGATGAAATGGAGGTAAACGCTCTATATCAGAAAAATTTCTAGCTATATTATACAGCGGGTAAGAATTATCCGTAATTTCAACATGGTGTGGATTATCTGATTTAATTTCTCCATAGACATCTACACGGAATGGAACTTCAAATTCAACTAATGTATTATATAATTTAGAGTCTCTTATTTCATGCGCACTATTTAAATTTTTCTTACCCATATATATGTTATCTGCAAATGACGCCCCCGGTTTTACATCATTAATTACAGAAACAATGTGAATCAAATCCTCACTGTATATACTTTCATTTTCATATAAATCTACTATTTTATTACATAAATTTATATTATCTTTAATTCCACCTCGAATCGGTTCAAAATTTCTTTTTTCCAAATAGATAGATTCTCTTGTACCCATATAATATCGTATTATACACTATGAGTATAAAACGGTATCGAACATATTTGTATACTAAAATATGTAAATTAGATTAAATATATAACCACGCAATATAATACATATATATGAACCTTAGTAAATCAACAATTATAAAAGAAGGCGAAGAAGCAAGAAGTAAATCACCGATGATTTTTGGTAATTGTGATTACATTGCTAGAGAATTTTCAAAACAATTAATGCATAAGTATGATATTTAATAACAGATTCCCATTCATCTTTTGACGAAAGACTTTGAACATCATCAAGCGAACCAATAAGTTCTTCTAACATATTTTGTACTTTTGTGGCTGTTTTATCTTCAAAATTCATTCCGATAATACGATATTTTACACCCGCTAGAGAATTAGAATCGTAGTCATCATAATCCACATAATTAATTTTATTGTTAAATTCCCTCTTTGCAGCATGAACACGTTCTAAATCAGACATAATTTAACTATTATATATAAAGGTTATTAAACTATCGAAATATAACTTTTTAAATAAAAGATAGTCTGTAATAATAATTAACACTCATATATCATTAAATTTGATATTTTTAAAATCACCATCTTCATATTTAAATTCTATCATATCACAATTTTCAAAGTGAACGTTAGGCCAAACATTCATTACAGATTCGTTTTTTATGATAGATAAAAGACAAATTAAAGGCGTGTAATGCATAGATATTACGACTGTATCTGTGTCACTATGTTTTTCTATAATTTCAGATATAAATTTTTGCACTCTATCTTTAACATCTATTATATTTTCACCGTTCGGAAAACGTTTTTTATAAGCTTCATCATTATTTAATAAATATTCAGGGTTTGATTCTAAAAATGAATCTAGCGAACCTACAACAGACCCGAAATCTTGTTCTCTTATACGTTCATCTGTTTCTATGTTACGGTCAGGAAATACAATTTCAGCGGTTTTTAATGTTCTGATTAAATCAGATGAGTATACATACGAACTACTTATATTTTTATTTTGAATAATATCTTTGAGTTCTTTTGCTTGTTTTATACCTTTATCCGTTAAATTAAAATCCATATGACCTTGAACGACATTTCCTTTATTTCCGAAAGATTGTGCGGGTCTAAAACATATAATATCCATGATAATAAATATGTATGAATAGGTTATTATGTTTTTGGTAAGGCAACTGACTATACATAAAACCAATAGGTTTTCTCGACATAAATATAGTACATAATGAAAAATATAGGTTCTAATTTATCTAATATGATTAAAAAAATTCCTCAGGATATAAAAATAACAGAAAAAATTGATAATGGATATAATAGTAATACGTTTTTCTGCAAGTATAATGGTGAAAAATCTGTATTAAAATATTCAAATTCAAAAATCAGAGTATGAAAGTCTAACGAGAGAATATGAAATATGTAATATTTTATTTAATAATTCATCTATTGATGTTCCAAAACCCATATATAAATATGAACAAAATAATAATTTGCTAATTATATTCTCAGAAGTTAATACGTATATACCAAATAGTTTAGACTGGAAAAATAAACAATTTTGTAAAGATATAATAGTATCTAGCGCAAAAGTACTAAATGAATTACATGATAATCCAAAAAATACATAAAAAAAGCAAATGAATCAGAATATTGTAATCAGCAAAAAAACAAGTCAAGATATTTGAATAAACAACTTAAAAGAATTAGAAATTTTGACATGATAAATGAGAAAAAATTTGAAGATTCTGTATCTTATATACTTAATAATAATTATAAAACAAGATTCTCTCATTTTGATTTCACTGCTACAAATTACAGTTTTCATATCGGAATTGAACCTATTTATGATTGGCAAACTTGTGGATATGGTGATGCTTTATACGATATATCAATTTTTGATTCGTCAGTAATAGATGAATTTATATATTATTTTCATTCACAGGAATTTGTGAATGAACTACGAGATAAATTCTTTGAATTGTTGAATATAAATATAGATATGAATAGATATACAATATACAAATATATCCATACTAGTGTAATTTTATGGAATATAGCTAATAATAGATGTACGGATTTATGGCTAAATATAGGGACAGAGCAAGAAATATATAACCAAACAAAAAATCAACTTGAAACTCTAAATAAAAAAGTAGAAAAAATCATAAATGATGCATGAAATAAATATCCGCACATATTTTAATGTATAAAATAAATAGTATAAATATGGGTATTGATGATTTCACCATCAGAAATTTTTAGAAACTTTATGTTTAATGATGTAAATTCTAGTCGAAAGGTATTTTATGTTTGCGTGTATACTACATGTATATACTACTATGAAATTTGAACCAGATTATGCAGAAGAATTTAAAGAACGTGTAGAAAAAGCACGTAAATTAGCGGAAGACGCACGTAAAAACGGCGGTGACCCCACCGACTATGTTGAAATTCCAAGTGCAGAAGATATGGCAGAACGATGTGAAGTACTACTAGAACGTGAATACGGTGACAAAATTCACGGACTTGCCAAACAAATTCGAGAAATCGAAGACGATGATGAAGTAAGCGGGCGAGAAGCAATGAGCCTTGTCCTAGCAGAAGAATTCGCACAAGGAGAACTAAGTAAAGACTTTGACAACGATGCAGAACGTGTAGAAGCAGCAATACGAACCTCTATCGCTATTCTAACAGAAGGTGTTGTGGCCGCACCAATTGAAGGAATCGGAAAAGTAGAAATTGACGATAATGACGATGGTTCTAAATTTATCCGCGTCCCCTACTTCGGACCAATCCGTTCAGCAGGTGGTACCGCTCAAGCCGTCAGTGTACTTGTCGCTGACTACGTACGTGAACTACTAGACATAGCCGAATTCCAACCGAGAGATGACGAAGTTGAACGATACACTGAAGAAATCCACCTATACAACAACGCCGTAGGTATGCAGTACTGCCCACCCAAAGAAAAATGTAGATACATTATCCGGCACGCACCTATTATGATTGACGGTATTCCAAATTCCAATGCCGTCAAACGAGAAGTTGACGGATACCGAGACCTTGAACGAATCGACGGTAATCACCCTCGTGACGGTATGTGTCTCGTCGTTGCAGAAGGTATTGGACTGAAAGCACCAAAACTCCAACGATACTCTGAAGCATTCGAACTTGAATCATGGGGATGGCTAGACAAATTCATTGACGGTAGTGGTAGTGATGATGACGATGAAGAAGAAAGTGAAGATGGTGAACAAGAACTAAATACAACCGTTCCAGAACGAAAAGATGAAATTAGTATCCTAGAACCAAAAACAAAATATCTTGGTGATGTGATTGCTGGACGACCAATCATTGCTGACCCATCCGAACCCGGAGCATTTAGGCTCCGATACGGACGAAGCAGAACTGCAGGTCACGCCGCTGTAGGATTTAGCCCAGCAACTATGCACATTGTAGATGACTTTATCGCACCATCCACACAAATTAAAACAGAACGACCCGGAAAAGCAGCTGGTGCCGTTCCTGTAGATAGTCTAGAAGGTCCAACCGTACGACTAGATACCGGAGAACTACGACGAATTGATGATATTGACGAAGCAAAAGAACTTCAAAACAACGTTGATAAAATTCTAGACCTTGGTGAAATTGGTGTACCATTCGGTGAATTCGTAGAAAATAATCACCCGCTCGCACCCGCAAGCTATGTACAAGAATGGTGGGAACTAGATTATAATGATGCCGGAGGTGACGTTCAAAGTTTTGAATACGATTCTGTAACAATTCAAGAAGCTATCGAACTATCTGAAGAATACAACATACCACTTCATCCAGAATATACATACCTATGGCACGACATCGAACCAAAAGAATATTCCGCACTCCGTGGTGCATTAAATAAAGCTACAATAGAAGATGGAACCGTTGAACTATCACGAACGATTCATGTTATACTAGAAAAACTTCTCGTTCCCCATCAGCTAAACGAAGATAATGTCGAAATGACCGAAGAAATGTATGAACTAATGGAACACTGTGTGGCTGATAATCCAGAAGATGATGATGTTCTTGGACAAGTCAACAAATCTGCACCATTCACAGTCCGCGCACGAGCAGTTACACGAATCGGTGGACGAATGGGCCGACCAGAAAAAGCAGAACGCCGAGAAATGAAACCATACATTCACTCACTATTCCCAATCGGAGAACTTGGTGGAATGCAAAGAGAAGTCGCAAAAGCAGTACAAAACACCGAAGGCGCAGACCGAGGAATGGATGATAACTACAACAAAAAGAGCGACGATGAATACACCGGAAAAGGTACTATCGAAGCTGATATGACACACCGAGTCTGTCCAGAATGTGATGAAACAACATGGAGAATGAAATGCCCACACGATAATACAAAAACCGTTGTCAAACCAATCTGTAGTGCATGTGAATACATAGACGAAGATAAAGAAATAGGAGACGAATGCCCACGATGTGGTAAAGGAGTATACAAAGAAACCAATACCCGAATACTAGATATTAACGAAGCATTCAATACCGCACTAGACAACGTTCAAGAAAGAACATCCAGTGTCGGAAAAATAAAAGCTAGTAAAAAACTCCCATCTGACTCCAAAATCCCAGAACCACTCGAAAAAGGAATTCTACGTGCAAAATACGATATCAGTGTATTCCGAGACGGAACCGCACGCTACGATATGTGTGACCTACCACTCACTGCATTCAAACCCAGTGAAGTAGGAATCACCGCTGAAAAAGCAAAAGAACTAGGATACAAAGAAACCGTCGAAGGTGAACCAATCACATCTGGCGACGATGTAATCGAATTAAAAATCCAAGACGTTGTAGTAAACGAAAAAGCGGGCGACGACCTACTTGATGTCGCAAACTACGTAGACGACTTACTTGTCCAATACTACGACTGTGAACCATACTACAACGCCGATGAACCAGAAGACCTAATCGGTTCACTAATGCTAGGAATGGCACCACACACAAGTGCCGCCGTTGTCGGACGACTACTCGGATTCACACGAGCATCCGCCAACTACGCTCACCCATTCTTCCACGCCGCCAAACGACGAAACTGCTTCCACCCAGACATGGAACTAAACGTTAAAATCAACGGTAAATGGAAAGAATACCAAATCGGTGACCTTGTAGAAGAATACCTAACCGAAGATGCAGATGATTCCTACGACGATGGAACAATAGTACAAAATATAGAAGAACATCCTGATATAGACGAAATAAAAGTTCCAAGTATGACCGATGAAGGTCACAAGACACTAGAAGACGTTACACACCTCAGCAAACACGTTTCTACAGAACACATGGTAACCATCGAAACTGATGATGGAGACGACCTAACCGTCACTCCAGACCATAAGATGGCCATTAAATCTCATACCGATGGCGAACTAATGACAGAGAAGAAAGCACACCAAATCGAAGAAGGTGACGAACTATTCGACTATGGCGAAGATAAAATAAATAGTGTAAAAGATTTTAAGGATATTGACATTCTTGAATATCTGTTAACAGAAAATCATAGTCTTTCGCTAGATAAAGTTATGATTCGTGGGATAGAAAAAGAAGATATATACAAAATCTTTGTAGATGCATTAAAAGATGATTGGGATGGTAGATTCTATAAGTTGAAAAGTACAGCAGAATACTTAGATATGAATAAAAAGAACTCTCCGTAATTATCTATACCGGAACAGTATTCCTATATCAATATTACAAGAATTGTATTCTGATGAACAGGAAATGATTAATAATACACCTAAAGATGTTACATTAGGTATGAATAGTGATAAAGTACAAATTCCTAGAGTTATCACATTAGATGAAGAAATGGCGTGTTTTATTGGATATTATACTGCAGAAGGATATACAAGACAACAAAAAGATATGCGTGTAGACGGTGCTCATAATGGTTCTAACCATACAGACTTTGCAGCTTCAGAAAAAGAAACGAGAACGTTCATTAAAAATGTTCTAGATAAAAGGTTCAATAAAACAGAATTGTATACAAATGAAAGCAGAATTACTATCTCAGGAAACTTAATGAGATTCTTATTCAAAGATATACTAGACTGTGGAAGTAAAGNCCATACGAAAAAAATACCTAGATAAAATCAAAACTTCTCGTCCAAATATACTAGGGGCTTATCTAGGAGGATACATCTCTGGTGATGGGGCTATGTCTGACGGTCTAAATGTGAGTATGTGTACAGTTAGTGAACATCTCATAGATGACCTTATATGGGCATTTGATAAATTAAATGTAGATGTAACACTAAGTGAAAAAGGACCTGAACTTCTTAAAAATAGATTCCCTGAATACTACGATGGTGATTACGAAAGTCTATCTAAAACATTGTATTCAATTAATCTAAATAAAGAGAATAGTAAAAAGTTCGTCTACGAAAATGGAATATATCTAAACCGAAAAGAAAAGATAGATAGAGTCTATGATTTAGATGTAGTTAAGGATGTTTCATATGTGAAATCTAACGTTGAATACACATATAATTTGACTGTGGACGAAACTCATAAACTGGAAGTAGAGGGCCTTTATTGCCTAAATTGCGACGGTGACGAAGACAGTGTCATGCTCTTAATGGACGCATTTCTCAACTTCTCACGAGACTATTTACCTAGTCAAAGAGGAAAGAATATGATGGATGCTCCAATTGTAATGTCGTCTGTAATTGACCCAGAAGAAATTGATGATGAGGCTCACAATGTAGATGTTGTAGACCACTATCCAAAAAAATTCTATGAAGCCACCATGCACGCGGCAGACCCAGATGATATAGACATTGAATTAGCCGAAGATAGGCTTGATAATCCAACGGGATTCAAAAGTACGCTTCCTACATCACAAATAGACGCCGGACCAAAACTAACTGCATATAAGACGCTTGGGGGGTATGCAAGAAAAGCTTGATGCACAGTTAGCTCTCGCGGAAGCATCACGTTGTGTAGATGAAAGACGTGTCGCAAGTCTCGTTGTAGAAAAACACTTCTTCCCAGATATTATTGGGAATCTTACAGCGTTCTCACGACAACAATTCATATGTGGTGCGTGTGGGATGAAGCATAGGCGAGCGCCTTCTAGTGGTCGTTGTCTACGTGATGACTGTCCCGGTGGAGTACGGTTGACTGTTTACGAAGGAATGGTTACAAAGTATGTAGACATGGCTACAGAGCTAGCTGAATCCTATTCTTTAAGGCCATATACGCAGCAAAGGCTGTCTATGCTGTCCAAGCGAATCGACGCGTTGTTTTTAGATGACAAAGAAGAACAAGTTACGCTAGACGATTACTTCTAGTATATTGAACAATACATTTATATACGCTGTACTATTAACCCTATCTTTTCACAAGGAGAGAACAAGCCGTGTCGTAGACCAGCAAATATCCTACCTGCGGTACGGGAAGCCCCGGCGTTCACGCCGGGGAGGATGTCACTCGGTTGAAAATGAAAATTAGAAATTTAAAAATAGGTAGTTTGATGTGGTGATTATCAATTTTTAAGGTCAAATAAATCAGATATAGATTCTAAATTTTTACAAGTATATAGAAAAGATTAATCAATGAAAATTACGTAAAATTTTAGTGATAAATATAATATAGTTTATAAACTGTATCCTTGACTCTTATTTTGGTCCATGTTTTGATTTAGTGATTTCATTTTTGATTCTTTTTGTACACCGTTAAATTCGACGCGGAATTCAAATGTACCTATGCTAATTTTACAATTCTTACTAATATTAAGTGTTCCATCTTTTATTTCTCCAAAAGGAGTTTTAACTAGATTTGTACTATTTATTGCTTGAAGTTTTAACACGTCATCTTCAATCCAAAAATTATATGCTGGTGTTCCATTTCGTAATCCAGATATCGTTGAATCTCTTCCGATTTCTTCTCCATCTACAAGGATAACTCCATTTTCATCTCTCCACATACCTGTTCTTATTTTTTACATTTACTTTACCATGTCCATACTGTGCAACATTAAAATTGAGTATTACTTCCATAATTACAAATTATCGTAAGACGTTATATAATTAAGGGTTGGTCATGATACACCACCTGCAACAGTTGTTTTCAACCAAGATTCAAATACGGTAACAATGGATATAACTCATGTTGATAAAAAGAGAGCGAATAATATATCGATACAGTATAATAATATGGTGATTGCAGATAATTTAAATACCGGTGATACGGTTACGCTATCTGAATTTGAGTGTAATAATACAATTTATGTATATAATAGAAAAAAACGAAGAATTAGAAGGAATAGTAAGCTATAAGATTGATTGTGTTAATTAATATTATATTTTATGTTTTGTAGTGAAGTTGGTGTTTTAACGCTCTTTATATAATTTATTTTATTCATTATTATCCTCCATTGAAGATAATAGGTAGTTCATTGCTTCACTTTTACCCTCACGACGATATATATTGTATGTTAAGAAGACGAAAACAAAAGCTAATAGTATTAGACTAATTCCAAAAATAGATGGCATTGATTGGTAATCTAAACCGTTTTGGGAAATTACGTATATTCCGATAAAGCCGAAAGTTATTATGAATAGAAGTGGTGAAATATTTTCAATATCACCTGACGATTCTGTTGTTTCATTTTTAATTTTGGATTCAAATATATATGTTACATCGGAAAATGATTTAACTTCATTTACNGGTATGGNTTGGTCATATTTTTCACCGACAATGTCTCTAGAACCATAGTCATCTGTAATTATTTTTCTTTTAGGTTTTTTATTATGTGTAATTAAATATACACCATCTTCTTTCTTTTCTAATCTCCATTTATTTTCTTTTCGAATTATTCCCATAATAAATATATCGAGATATAATGTTTAATGTGTTAGTACGACAAGTTATAAAATGTATAATTATAACAGTGGTGTAAACACATCGTAGCATAATTATTAATAATTATTTAAATAATCATACTTAAATTAATCAAGAATGAGAATATATATTGGAGGAATNATGAGAATCGAGAATATAAATGCATATAATATACCCAAACCTATTATTATTCCAAATTCGGCTAATACTGGAATTATAGCAAGAGATAATGAACCAATCCCACAAACTGTTGTAATAGCACTTCCAAATAATGCACCTCCTGTACCTTGAACAGATTTTATAATAGATTTTATTTTATTTTCCGTTGTTTCAATTTCATCAGATATTCTATGCGTTAAATGAATTGAATAATCCAACCCGATTCCAATTGACGTAGCAAGATTTATGGCGGTTATCGGATTTAATGCTATATCTAGATATCTCATTGTTGCCGCCAACATGATAACAGATACAATAACGGGTATAATATTTATAATACCTACAAGATAATTTCCATTAATGTACTTATATGCAAATCCTACAAATATAGTAGTTAATAAGATAGATACTATTAAACTCCAGATTGTTGAATCAACAAGTAAATTTGAAACTTCATTAAAGACTATTGCTTCACCAGTTGGAATAGCATTTAATCTTGTGTTATTAGATATTGTATTTCCAGCAGATATTATTTCGTCTGTGCTAGCACTACTATCTACAGTATATATTATACGTGCTGAACTACGTTTATCGGTTATGTATAATAATGACTGAGGATTTTCATCTTCAATGGCATCATATATTTTATCTAAATTTTTATCTGGTATTCCATTATTATTAACGTCATTATTTTTAATTAAATCATTTGTTTCTTCAGAAAATGAATTTGATTGAATAAATGAAATTATACTTGTTTGTTTAACATTTCTTTTTTCATCTCTTACAATTACATTTTTTGGAGAATTTTGACCCATTCTATTAAGTTGTTCTAAAGACGAATCTTCTCTAAGATTATCCGATACATAAATTATTAAACTAGATTCACCAAATTGTTCAAAATTATTTTTTCGCAAGTTAATTATTCTAGGAGTTTCATAGGAATTTATATCTACAGGAGCTAATTCAATATATACCGGTAATTCTTCAGGTGGTAGAAATGTTTCTTCAGAAAACTCACTGTCTAAACTCATTGCATACATACCTGCCCCTGTGCTAATAACTAATACAATTAGTAAAATCACAAAGGGATATTTAAGATTAAATTTCGTAATATTGCCTAAAACTTTACCGATTATTGAATCTTCATTACCTATTGGTTCTGAACTGAATTCATAAATATCATATTTATCTCTCTGCCTATCTATTTCTAGTTTTAGTGATGGAAGAAATATACCAAATACTAGAAATGTAAATATTATACCGATAGATGCAACAATACTAAAATCTCTGAGTGATTGTAATGGACTGATTATATTCGAACCAAAACCAATAGCTGTACTTCCAGCAACGAGAGCAAAAGCAACAAATAATGATTTGTTTGAATCTATCATTGCTTTTTCTCTGTTTACGCCTTTTTTGAATTCTTCTCTGAATCTATTAACAGAATGAATACCGAAATCAATACCTATAGCTAGTAATAATGGTGGAACGGTAATTAATACTTGTGAAAATGGAATATTCGCCCATCCCATGAATCCAAAAGTCCATATTAAAACTAGTAATAAAGAAATCAATCCAATCATAATATCAAATGGGTCTCTATATGATATTATAAGAAATATTATAATTGATATTACTGCTGCAGGTATAACTAACATCAGAGAATCTGTTATAACAGAACCTAATTCATTTGATTGAATCCCACTTCCAAATACCGTAATTGAAAAATCTCCTTTTTTAGCAAAATCAGCCATACTTAGTTGTATATCTTGAACTGGTGAATCTCCTGCTGTTCCAGCTACAGGACCGCCGGAGTTTGGGCCTCTTGGACTGTGGAATGTTGTAGATATAGTTTTATCGGCTGTGACATCTACACTATTATAATCATTACTAACGGTCATTCTAAGAGCATCATTTTGTAATACAATTCGCGTAGCATCACTAATTTCTGTTTTTGTTGAACGTTGAAGTGTATTAACACGTTCAGATGGTGTAGTTGCGGTTGGGTTTATAAATAATGCTACTTGTTTAGTTATACTATTTACTTCGGTAACTCTAAATTCATCCCTCGAAAATATTTCTTGTTCAAATTTAGATTGCTCTAGTAATGCTTTTTTACTCAAAACATTCCTACGTTCCTGAATTAATTGTGTTTGTCGTGTCGAACCTGTGTTTAGCGTTTGTAATTGAAACTCAGAATTTATATTTTCTAATGCTTCAACAGAAGATATACCTTCTGTAAACTGTGTGGTTCCACTATCTGTACTGACTTGTACAATACCAAACGATAATATAACCGTTATTATTAAAAATATAGCTATGACTAATTTACTCTTGTTTATAATCGCGTCATCGAGGGTTTTAAATATTTTATTACTCATTATTAGACACCAATTTTATTCTCTTCTTCTATAATATATTGCTCCTAATCCAACGAGTAACACTATAATCAATCCAGCAACAACTGTTGGTATTATTGAACTTTCAGATTCTCCTACATTAATTTGTAATGAATATACTTCTGATAATTTTGTATCTCCATCTTCATTCACATATTTGAAATCAACATCTAGAGGGTATGAATTAGGTGTAGCACCGCTAGAAGCTGAAGTAGTGACGTTTAATTTTATTTCTTCATCAGGTCCAAGTTCATTTATATATGAACTGCTATCGGAAACAGATAATGGACTTGAAGCACTAAAGTCTACATCAATACTTGATATTGTCTCGTTTAAGTTGTTTTGAACTGTGACCTGCGTAATTGATTCACTACCCTGTTCAATATTATTATTCTTAATTTCAATATTAAATTCTGAATCTAATTCGTTAATATTAATACTTTTAACTTGATTTATTACTTTAGATTGTGGCAATTCATTATAAGTATACTCTAAAGTAACATCAATATCCTGTGTTAATGTATCTGAATTTAATGGAACATCAACAGAAAATGTTTTTGTTTTATTATCTCCAGATGCTAATTTATCTAAACTTCTCGTAGGTTGTTTAATTGATATATCTTGTCTAGAACTTATTGATAGTTGGATATCTTCTAAATCTTTAGGACCTAAATTATCAATATTAAGTTTTAAATCACTTTCTGAACCTTCAGATAGATTGGTTTCAATTACATCTATATCTATATCTTGTTCTCTTTTTGGACTTATCTGTATATCTTTTTTAATGTTATTTTTTATATCATCTTCATTTNTATAACTAATATTACCACTAATAGTATATTTATTATTTCTATCTGCAGAATCTAATGTACTTGTTCTTACTGTAAATGATTCTGATTCATCTTCTTCAAGAGAACCAATTATTTGACTATAACTTGTTTTTCCAGAACCAAACGATACGATAGAATTCTTACTAGTTAAATCTATAGATACATCATTGAAATCTTCGTCGTTATTATTTTCTAATTCTAATTTTATGTCTCCAAAACCATCAACAGGAACCGTGTTATTGATAACATTTAAATCAAATTCTCTCTCATCCATTGGAGAAATGATTACGTTAGAATTAATTGTATTTTCAATATTATCTTTATTTTCGTAGTTTAAATGCATATTAATTTTATAATTTGATTTTGCATCAGAACTATCTACGAATGATAAATCTATACTTAATTCTTTATTATCCCCTGACTCTATATCACCAATATATTTGGATTTATCCGAATCGCCTATAAAAATTTCAGAGCTTGTTGTTTCAAAAATTCACAGTTGTATCGTTTAAATTTACATTATTATCATTTGTTAATTCTATATCTATTGAACCAGTATCTCCAACATGTATATTACTTTTAATAATTTCTTTTTCAATTGTTCTTTTCGGTTCTGGCTGAATTCGCGTATGTAGTTCTTCTGTATATCTATCAACGTATTCTCCATCATAAGATGTAAGAAGGTCTATTTTATATGTTGAATCAGAAAATGCAGAATCAGAAAATGACATATTAAATTTAAATGATTTAATTTCATTTACATCTATATTATCAATTGTTATCGTATCAGAACTACCTAAATTAGTTTTTTGACTTGTTGGTTCTAGCTGTATTTGTATATTTTCTGCTTTTATATCTCCATTATTTTTTAATTCAACATCAACTATACCACTTTCATTTATAGATATATTAGATGAAAATTCATTTACATCTAAATTAGAAACTTTTTGCGTCATCAAATCAAAAGAATTAACAGATGAGTCTGATTCAAATAGACGATTTGTGACAGTTGTTCCAGAAGCATCTGATGTGTATTCAACTTCAGAAGTATGATTATAATTTGCTGTGACGTATAGAGTAAAATTATCGTTCATGTCTCTATCTGATTCAAATCTGATTGGTATTTTTTTCGTTTCACCGTTAGATATATTCCCAACATCAGTATTTTGTAATGTGGCGGTTACAGAATCTACATTTGTCTCAACATTTAAATCAATGTCTTTTGCAGACATTACTTCATTTTCGTATTCCGATTCACCACCTTGGTCAATATTTCCGTTATTTGTGATAGATATAGAACTGTTTGATTGGACTCCGGGTATAATTTTATCATCTTCAATATTTATTTCTAAATCAGGTTCTCCAATAACTGTTGTATGATTATCTGCTAATGCAACCGGAGAATTTAAAATAAATATCAAACATAACATTGAAATGATAAACGTATTTATAATTTTTTTATAATTCATTATGTTATAATATATATATAAACATATAAGTTTTATTACATATTCATCAAAAAATTTAAGAGATGACATTGAAAAAAATAAATATTTTTACATAAATGCTCCGTTAGGAGGTAAAGGAAAATGAAAATTCATATAATTTTTGTAGTAAAATTACAAATGAAATAGGGGGTGAATATGTTGGCGTGATAAAAAACGCATACCATATACCTGAAAAAGGTGCTCTAGATTTCCATCATTTTCAGATTACAAAACAACAATATCAAGATTATATCTGAATATTCTACGGTCATTTATTCAGAAATTATTTTATTATCTATAATTCAAAAGATATCATTTAACGTTATTATATTATTAAAATAATGCGTATTCATTTTTCTTTGGCTCATATATGTCATCTCCATTCCTACATAATTTATTCAAATCATGCTCAATGGTTTCTTCTTCGAAATCATTGGTGACTACCATTATTTCCATAATCAACTCTCTCGGTGCTCCTTTTTCACCTTCATCTTCACACGTTTCAATAGTTTCTTTAAGTAATTCATGCCGGTCACGTTGAGATGTAACGGAGGTATCGCTTTCGACATTCACATCGTATCTATCACCTTCTGTATATAGTCCCATATCACGCATACTCTTCTGTAAAATATCATTAACGATTTCTTTATTATCGTATTTATTAATACAATCATTTGTAAATGATAATTTATTTGCTGTTTGCTGTAGTTTGTTACAAGTTATTGGAATATTCGGTTTATTATTATTTGTATCAGAATATAACGTTAAAGTATCTGAAATATCTAAATCTGATTTAATACAATTTTTATTTGTAATACTTTTATCATCAATCATATCAGATATTTCGTATGGTGTAACGTCAATATCCGTCATAGTATATGATATATCTACATTGTAAAATATTTCTTTATCTAGATTCATTTGTTTGTTTATTGAATCATAGTCGTTAATATAATCATCTCTGGGACTATTGATTATTAACAAGGGGATATTTTTCGGTAAATTTTTAATACGATTCATTTGCAAGTTATTTTCAAATTTATTTACATCTGTTACTTTCAATGGCTTATCTGTACTATTATATAATATAGCTAAATTTATATTACTCGAATGTTTCATCTGTTTCACTTTGTTCCGTGTTCGTTTTAGATATAAAACATCTCTACGTGATTCATATAGTAAATTTGCTAATTCTGTAGCAATATCTCTATCACATAATAAATTAATATGTATCGGATTTATATTTGAGTGCGTACTTATACTTTGTAAGGCTAATGTATTTCTAATTTCTACAGGAATCCATTTTGGTAATATATCCATCATTTTGTCATAGTGTTCTTTCGAGGTGATTGTCTTATTCATTATAATATGTAATAGAAACCCGTATACTTAAAATGTGGTATTATATAAATATCATAATTATTTAATAAAAGTATAAAATAAAAACAAACAATTATAGGGTTGATTAATATATATTTTAATATGGTAAATTGGATTACAGAATATGGCGGTTCTAGAAAAGATATAGAATCTAATATAAATGGTGGTTGGGAAATAAATAGGTTTAAAAATAAAGACAGTTCAGATATTGATTTAGGACCGATTTTATTGACACATAATAATTCACCGGGGGAAATATCAATAGTTCAATCTACTAATACGGGTACGCTTAGAATTGAATATGTTGAAGATAAAGATGATTTTAATAGTAGTTATACTGGTGAATCTATGTCTTGTAATAAACAAGGATATGAGAATATTTTAGAATTTATAGACAATTATACAAAAAGATTCCCGTAAATATTAATAATTTCTTTAATTTACTATTTTTTGTATTTACTGAGCATAAGATGTAATATCTCATTATATTTTATAGAGATGTTAAATAGCAAGTTTTATTAAATTACTTCTTCTGAAGAATTTAGTAGTTATTTCATACATATCTAGATTCATATAACAACGTTATATGTTTTTCTATTATATAATTCTATTATACAAGAGAATTTATATTATATGAGTACAATAGATAAATAATGGCAAATAAGATGATATACGACCATCATGTACAATTTATTCCTAAAGGTGTAAATCCACATGAAACATCTACGATTAGAACTGTTAAATTTTACAAAAAAATATAACAAGATAAGCACCGTATAGAAAAAGCATCGTATTATGTAAGCAGATAAGCAAAATATTATTGACAAATATGCTTTGCGAAAGCATTGGGATATTTTCAATATGGAGATACATTATTATGACGCACCATGGGGGTGGATGGAATGAGTTATGCACAAAATTATCTTCATTTAAAGAAGTAAAGTCTATGAAACACGTAGATAGTAGAATTTATTTATTTGTTCGTGATAATTATTCAGAACTAAATCTTTGTGACAAGATTAAAAATTATTATCATGGTTTTTCACCAGTAATGCACAGTCCACAAATAGTGAAAGTTGAATCTAAACCAGAATATATTTGAATATAGTTTTCCACTTTGGACTTACAAATTTAAATCGTCTGGAGGATTTTCACCTAAAAAATAATGGTTTACCTGAAGCAGCACCGGAGAATTCCAAGGAATATCGATGAAGTGTTCTTTCTAAGTCATGAGGATGGATATCATTTTCAATTAGCCATACCCATGTTTTTCTTTTAAGTTTTTGTCTATCTTCTAATCCGACCGGCTCTACAACTTGTTCCCGAAAATCATCTAGTTTTGACGAACTAATTTCATCGTCTTTAACTTTTGGAGGGCTGTTATCTTCGTCCGACATGGTCCAATTATTTATTTGTAAATAGATAAATGTATGTTACTTTCGTTCGCGTATAAATAAAAAATTTTAAGTATGTAAAATTTAATAATAAAACTATGACGAGCAATCTAACTAATGTATCAAAATTTCTTAGTGGTCTATTGAGACACTTCCCTGACGATTATAATCTAGAATATACTTCAGAAGGATGGTTTGAAATAGACGATGTTCTGAATTGTCTTGTAACAAAATATGAAGATGTATCTATTACCGAATTAAAAACCATTGTTGATGAAGATTCAAAAGGTAGATATGAAATAGACTTTGGAAATGATA
>Ga0065697_1001331_pt1 | contig 19127 bp, 22 predicted proteins | sample AntLakMe24m_08um_FD_59086 | JGI IMG/M metagenome (GOLD analysis project Ga0065697, IMG submission 59086) | Hypersaline microbial communities from Antarctic Deep Lake - 24m 0.8um v2 (version 3) | ecosystem: Environmental > Aquatic > Non-marine Saline and Alkaline > Hypersaline | place: Deep Lake... | reverse complement strand
CCGACAGCCGCATCCGCACGGCGGCTGACTTCCTCGCGGGCTACGACCCCGAGCAGGTGCTTGTCACCTCCTCGCGGCAGTACGGTCGGTTCCCCGCCGAGAAGTTCGCCGACGCCATCGGCGCACGCGCTCGCACCGGCCGGTTCATCCCCGGCACGCTGACCAACCCGGACTACGCAGGCTACATCGAACCCGATGTGCTGGTGGTCACGGACCCGATCGGCGACGCCCAGGCGGTCAAAGAGGCGATCACGGTCGGTATTCCGGTCATCGCGATGTGTGACTCCAATAACCAAGTGAGCAACGTCGACCTCGTCATCCCGACGAACAACAAGGGCCGACGGGCACTGTCGGTCGTCTACTGGCTACTCGCCAACGAGACGCTCGACCGCCGCAACGCTGGCACCGTCTACGCGCTCGAAGACTTCGAAGACGAGCTGTAGACGCGACCCGCCGTTTCTTATTTATTAGCTATCCTCTGAGCGGAGCTTCCGGACCACCAGCACAGGTCCGGCGGTAGAGCCGGCCAGCCGGTCGGCCACGTCGCCGAAGATGTGGTCGACGAGCGAGGGCTTCCGCTCGCCGATAATCACGAACTCGCTATCCTCGGCCGCGGTCGTGATCGCCCGGAGCGGTGATCGTGTCACCCGGAGTTGGGTGGCGATACGATCGCGGTCGACATCGGCGGCCGCCAACTGCTCTGTGGCGGCCGACAACAGCTCCTCGCCCGTCTCTCGATCCGCCTCGCGGCGCGCGGCGTGGAATAATAAGACCTCGCTGTCGGTGCCGTCGACGACTTCGGCGGTCGTCGTCGTGAGCTGGTCGAGATTCACCGGGCCGCGGATCGGGACAAGAACGCGCTCGATGACCGGTGCGGGATTCACCAGCAAGATCGCCGTTGTTTCTTCCTCGATGGCGATTCGTTCGATGGTATCCTGGACATCATGCGTAAACACAGTACGAGTGGCGACGCCCTCGGCATCGGGCTCGAACAGCGAGGCGTATGCCGACAGCGTCCGGCGGAGCCGCTCGCCGTACTGGTCGCGGGCCTGTTCGAGTGCGGTCTGGTCGGGCACCTCGTGGTAGCCGAGCAGCACGACCTCGACGCTCGACAACAGGTCGAGGACGGCTTCCGAGAGCGACTCGCCTTGGATGGCGGCCACGGGAACCAGAACGGCGGTCGACTCTCCCATACCACTGGGCTACGGTCGCCAGCCACAAGAAGCGTCTCACAAGCCGGAATTCCGTAGAGTCGTCCGAACCGTTCGGCGTGAGCGACAGGACCAGACGGCTAGCAATCAATCTTCGTCGGGGCGGTCGGTGCGAACGACCAACACCGGCGAGGCCGAGGCCTCGGCGATCCGGTCGGCCGCATCGCCGAAGATGATATCGACGACCGAAGGCTCCTTTTCGCCGATGACGACCAGCCCGGTATCGGTCGCCGCGTCGCTGATCGCCCGGATCGGCGCGTCGCTGACGATCAGTTGCCGGGTGATTCGGGTCGGGGTCGACGCCACCGGCTTCCAGTTGGGCGGCGGCAGTCGACAGGAGTTCGTCACCGTCGGCTCGTTGTTCCTCGCTCGGAGCCGCGTGAAACAGCACGATCTCGGGATCGCCGCCGAGGGCTGCGGTTATCGTGAGGATCGGATCGAGGTTCACTGGCCCACGGATCGGCACGAGAACCCGGTCGATAGCTGGCGCCGGATTGGTCACGAGGATCGCACCGATGTCTTGCTCAATAGCGATCCGTTTGAAGGTCTCCGGGGCGTCGTGTGTGAACACCGTCCGTGGTGTGACCGTGCCGCCGTGAGACTCGAACAGGTCGACGTACTCGTCGAGTTTGCGCTGCATCTGCTCGTTGAACTGGTCGTGGGCCTGCTCGGTCGCCGTCTGGTCGGGGATCTCGTGGTAGCCCAGCAGCGTCACCTCGACGTTCGACAACAGGTCGACGAGGGATTCCGACATGGCCTCGCCCTGCAGGACCGCGACCGGCACCAACACGCTTGTCGCGTTACTCATTCATCTCACCTCCCTTGAGCCGTACATCACGGGCATACAAGAAGTACCACCCCGCCGCGCCGACCATGACGAACAGCCCGACGACCTGTGAGGTCGGCTGCATGAATGCGATCATCCCGATGCTGGCCGCGCCGCCGACCGCCGGGACGACCGGATACCCCGGCGTCCGAAACGTCGGCTTGTACCAGTCGGGCGACTTTCGACGGAGGACGATCAGCGTCACACAGATGAGTCCGTACATAATGAGGTGGAGGAACGAGGCGACCTCGGCCAGCAGTTCGGTCTGGCCGGTGCCGACGAGCAGCACTGTGGGGCCGCCGACGAGCGCGAGCGCGAGGTGTGGCGTCCCGTATCGGAGGTTCACCCGACTGACTTCTTTGGGGACGAGTGCATCCCGGCTGACGGCGTAGAGCGCGCGCGAGGCACTCAGGATCGAGGCGTTGGCCGACGAGACGGTGGCGAACAGCCCCGCAATCAGGATGGCAATCGCCCCCGGCAGACCGAGATACGAGCGGGCGACCTCGACGATGGCGGTCTCGCCCATCTCGCCGAGTTCCTGACTCGGGAAGGCGCTGGTCGCAACGAAGATCGTCACCACGTAGAGCACGCCGACGACGATCACCGACCCCACCATCGCCAGCGGCAGGTTCCGGCTGGGATCTTTCATTTCTCCAGCCACGGTTGCGATTTGGGCGAATCCCAAATAGGATGTAAAGACGAGCGCGGCCGTCGACAGCACGGGCCCGAGGCCGAATGGGGCGAACGTCTCGGGCGTCGACTCGTTGCCAAGGAAGCCGAGGGCGTCGACGATGCCGACCGTGAGAAAGACCGCCAGAATACCGAGCAGCAGGCTGACAATCGCGTTCTGGAGTTTGGTCGTGTTCTCGGTCCCGCCGACGCTCAGCGCCGTCAGGGCGATTCCACACAGAACGCCTAGCCCGGCAACGAGGCTGAGCGGGCCGAGATCCGGGGGTCGTGGGAGACCGATCTCGACGAAGACGGCCAGCGCGTACTCGCCGAAGCCGACCAGATAGAAGGCGGTCGCAAAGACGAGCCCGAGCCAGAGGCTGAGGCCGACGACTGCGCCGAACAGCGACCCCATTCCGCGGGAGATGAAGTAGTAGCCGCCGCCGCTTTTCGGCATCGCGGTCGCTAGCTCGGCAGTCGGCAGGGCGACAAGCAGCGCGACGACCGCGCCAATCCCGAAAGAGGCTGCCGCGGCCGGTCCGGCGCTGCCTGCCGCCAGCCCCGGAAAGACGAAGATCCCCGCGCCGATCATCGTCCCGATGCCGATGGTGAGCCCGCCGCTGAGGCCGATGGTGCGTTCGAGCTCCGAGCCCTCCTCGGTGACGGTGGTCTCGTCGGTCGTCTCGCCGATGTCGACGGCCGGATCTGCGTGGGAGTCGGCCTGTGGCGCTTCGGACGCGGTTGGTTGGTCGTCGCTCATCGGTACACAAGCGGCGGCTGCCGGTGGGTACTGGAGGTGAGGACTCTCTCACAGTCGACGCTGCTCATTATGATGGCTGTCGTCAGCGTTACTTGTTAAGTATTTGGCCACCGCTCGGTTAGCAGTCCGCCGTCGGCATACCTTTGACACTCGGAGTGGCGAACAATCATACATCCTGACTGCTAACGCCAGGTATGGACGGCCCGCAGCTGCCGGGAGCCACAGTCGACGCCGAGGATCGCATTATCCTCCACGTCGACATGGACTGCTTTTATGCCTCCTGTGAGCGGCTACGCGAGCCCGAGTTAGAAGGCGAACCGCTCGTCGTCGGCATGGGCTACGAGCCGGGCGAGGGCCACGGCGCAGTCGCCACCGCCAGCTACGAGGCCCGCGAGCACGGCGTCGAAAGCGCCCAAGCGATCGGGCAGGCCCTCGATGCGCTCCCGCGAGCCGAGGACGCTCCCGACGATCACGACGGCCCTGTGGGCTACTACCGGCCGGTCGACCTCGATTTTTTATAAAAAAGATCGCGGCCGATGTCAAAGAAATCCTCCACGACCACGCCGACACCGTCCGGGAGGTGAGCATCGACGAGGCATATCTCGACGTGACCGACCAGACCAGTTGGGACCTCGTGGATGGCGGCGACCGCACGATTGCAGAGGGGTACGGTCGACACATCAAACAGCAGATCAGCCGCACAGTCGGCGTGCCCGCGAGCGTGGGTGTCGCGCCGAATATGTCGACCGCGAAGATCGCCAGCGATTTCGACAAACCGGACGGCCTCACGGTCGTCCCGCCCGAGGAGGTCGCAGCGTTTCTCGATCCACTACCGGTCGCCGAGATCCACGGCGTCGGTCCGGTGACCGCTCGCGAGCTCCAGGAGCTGGGAATCGAAACCGCCGGTGAGTTGGGGGCGGCCGACGTGTCGACGCTCGAAGATCGCTTCGGCCAGCGCGGCCGCGAACTCCACGCCCGTGCCCGCGGCGAGGACGACCGTGAGGTGACGCCGACCGGCAAACCCAAGAGCCTCTCGCGGGAGTCGGCCTTTACCGAGGCGACCGACGAGATGGCCGCCAAACGCGAGCGGGTAAGCGCGCTGGCGACCGACGTGGCGGCCCGCGCCCAGAGTCGGGGGGCGATGTACCGCACTATCAGCATCAAGGTTGTCACGCCGCCGTTCGATGTGAACACGCGAGCCTCCTCGCTGTCGGGACCGGTCGACGACCCCGAGCTGGTCGAGTCGGTCGCGCTCGATCTTTTAGCGGAGTTCGCCGATGACCGCGTCCGGAAACTCGGTGTGCGGGTATCGAACCTCGATTTCCACGGCCAGGATCAGGCCCGGCTGGATGGCTTCGAGTCGACTGGTGAAGATGGCGGCGGTCGGGAGCAATCGGTCGAGACGATCGAGTCGGTCGAGATGGCCGAGAGCACTGGCGGGCAGATTACCGACTGGCTCGAAGACGGCAAACCCGAGCCGACTGGCTCGAATACGGAATCGGACGCCGAGTCGACCGCAGACGCTACCACGGCGCGCGAGGGGCAGTCGTCGCTCGGCGAGTTTGAGTAGTCGGGTAAACCGTTTTATCAGTCGACCGATTCATGGAACTGTGAAACGATTCGTCGGCCTGCTCTCGGTGGGTGGGGCCGTACTGCTGGCGGCTGCCGGAGCGATCGTTTCGACTGCCGAGCCCACGCTCGGGCCGTCGACGATCGGTGGGTTTCCGACGCTGGAGGTATTTACCAAGAGCCTGTTCGCCGCGGCGGTCGTCGTCGGCTTGTGGGGACTCCACACGGTCGTGTTGGGCGTGCTGCTGCGGACCGCAACCAAGCGACGGGCTCACGATATCCGGAATGTGCTCCGGCTCGTCTTCGGTGCGGTGGGAATCGTCGCCCTGCTTGGCGTGCTGACCGACCAGTGGGTCGGCGTCCTACTCTCGCTCGGTGTCGTCGGGTTTGCGATCACCTTCGCGCTTCAACAACCCCTGCTGTCACTGTTGGGCTGGTTTTATATAATGACCAAACGCCCCTACAGCGTCGGCGACCGCGTTCGGATCGGCGAAACCAAAGGTGACGTGATCGAGGTCGACTTCCTCGTGACGACGATCTGGGAGGTCGGCGGCGAACTGGTCTCGACGAACCAACCCTCGGGCCGCGTCGTGACGGTTCCCAACAGCATGGTACTGGCTTCGGAGATCACCAACTTCGGCGGCGGTGGCTCCGAGTACGTCTGGAACGAACTCTCGATCCAGGTCTCCTACGAGACGGACCTCGACGTGGCCTCGTCGGTGATGATCCAGGAGGCCGAAGCCGTCATCGGCGAGGAGATGGTCGACCGCATCGCCGACTTCCGCGAGCGACTTGCCGAGACCCCGGTCGAACTCGAAGTCACCGACCGGCCGACGGTCAATATCGTTCAGGCCGAGTCGTGGGTTGAACTCCGACTCCGGTACGTGGTCCATCCACGGCGCGGCACCCGCGTCAGAAACGAACTCTACGAGCGCATCCTGGAGCGATTCAATGAGAATCCGACCGTGACGAGTTTTCCAGTTAGTCGGAACCGATAACACGCTCTGGACTCGCTGCTGTGGCTGATTTCTAATCTTTCGAGACTGTTTCTAGTTCCAATTTAGAATAACTTTGAATATCTTCTCGGCGGGAGTTGGCAAGCAGTGCAAGAGTACGCCGCGTTGGTGCCATGAACTCGTCGGGAGCTCTACGAACTGATCGATATCTACTGGCTACAGATCCTGTTCGTCGGCTCGGCACTGCTGGTGACGATGTCGACCGCGTTCATGTTCTCACAGGACCCCTTTTACGTGAACAAGGATTCGGCGCTGTTCCAGCATGCCGGCTGGTCGATCCTCAACGGTGCCGATCTCTACGTCGACATCTGGGACCTCAAACCGCCGCTGATCTACTTCGTGACGGTGGTGCTGGCAGCCCTCTCGTTCGGCAACATGGCGGTACTACACGTCCTCAGCGTGATCGTCGCCGTCGGTACCATCGTCGCCGGGATCACGCTGGTCGGCGTGCTGACCCACCGGCTGACGAACGACGGATTCGCCAGCGTTATCGCCGGTCTGACGATGTTCATCCTGACCTCGGTGTACTCGTTTCCGTACGCCGGGATCAGACCGAAATATCTCGTCTTTCTCTGTGGCGTCGGGGCGCTATTGTTGGCGGTCGACGACCGACCGTTTCTCGCGGGTGTGGCGGGCGCGGCAGCAGCCGGTTTCTGGCAGCTCGGCGCGCCAATCGCGCTGCTCGTCGTCGGAATGAGTCTCCAACGCAACGGCTGGGACGGCATGTGGCGGGCGATCGGCGGCGGGCTCACCATGACGGTGCTGACCGTCGCTCCGTTCGTACTGCAGGGCCATACGACTGCCCTGTTCGTTGAGGCCGTCCTGGCTCCGATCTACGGCGTCGAGAACTACACCGTGGTCGGCCGCCTGCTCACGTTCGTGGTCCAGATCGGTTACGGCGTGTTGATCGTTCCGTTTGCGGTCTACGGTTGGGGCCAGGCCATCGTCGACGACTACACCGAGTACTGGTGGGTGGCTGCCGGCGGCGTGATCTACAGCTATCAACTGTTTTTGGAGTTCCAGGGTGCGATCGAACTTATCCTGTTTTTCGTCTTCCTCGCGTTGGGTGTCGGGCTGCTCGTTGCCTACGGCTCGACGCCCTCCCGCCAGTCGGTGGTCGCCGGCTGTGTCGTCCTGTTGGTCGTGACAAGCGGCTACTGGAACCTCGCGTGGGTCGTCTCGGATTCCCCCGACCCACCGCTTCAGAACGCGGTCGAAGACGAACACGACCGATGGGAGGTACCGAAGTACGACTCGCTACCCGAGGACCCCGAAGGGTGGCCGTCGATGGAGACCATCTACTGGGACAAACTCCAACCGGAGTACTGCCACTACCGGTTGGGACTCAAACAGCAGTACTTCGAGCAGGAGACCGGCGGCACTCTTTATAAATCGACCTGTGGTCAGTGGCCCTTCGAAGAGCCACCTGTACAGTGGCTCGGGAGTCGTCTACTCCCGTTCTAACAAATTGCGTCTCTGTTTTTGATTCGAACAGGTTTTTATTACAAATCCCCCGTCAGAATTAATACCCAGAATCACGTCAAACGTGTAAATGAGTCGTCATTATTCAGGGTTTCTGAAACAAAAGTCGTGGAGATACTTCACAGCACATCATGAGTGAGTCTCTGGGCGTTGTCATTCCTGCGTACGAACCGGACATCGAGGCACTCGTGGCGTATATCCACGATATTCGCGCGGTGCTCGATCCGTCGAAGATTCGTGTCGAGATCGACGCCCCAACCGACGCGGTACGCTCTCGGATCGCACCGGTCGTCGATGAGCTCAACGCCGTCTCCCAACGGCGCGGCAAGGGCGGCGCGGTCATGGACGGCTTCGACGGGCTCTCGACGGACATCCTCGCGTTCGCCGACGCCGACGGCTCGGTGCCTGCTTCGTCGCTGGCCACTATCGTCGGCCACGTCCGCGGAGAGACCGCTGACGTGAGTATCGGCTCCCGCCGCCATCCCGACTCAAAGATCGTCGACCACCAGACGGTCGCCAGACGGTTTCTCGGGGACGCCTTCGCTTTCGCCGCACGGCAACTGCTCCCGACGAAGTGTTACGACTACCAGTGCGGCGCGAAGGCCCTGCGGGCCGAGGCCTGGGACGAAATCGGCCACCACTGCTACGAGTCGGGGTTCGCCTGGGACCTCGAATTCCTCTCAGTAGCGGGCTCACTCGGCTACGAGATCAGGGAAGTCCCCGTCGAGTGGGAGGACCACCCCGAGACGACCGTCGACCCGGTATGGACCACGATCGAACTCGGGCGGGCGCTGTTGGATGTCCGACGGCGGGCCGACGCCATCGCGGGCAGCCCCCGGTATCGGGACATCCAGCCGACCCCCCGCTCGAAGCTCGCCTACTCCGGGAACAATGGCGACTGAGTCACCGTTGTCGGCGCTGACCCACCGCACTCGGATCGGCAAATTCGTCTCGGTCGGCGCGCTCGGGGCGATGATCGAGACCGCTATTGTCGCGCTGTTGACCACGACCGCCGGATTTGGACCGCTGGCCGCAAAGGCCGTCGGTGCGGAGGTCTCGATCTCGACGATGTTCGTCGTCAACGACCAGTGGACCTTCTCCGACAACGGCAAACTCGGACTGGGTGCGTTCGGCCGCCGGTGGGGGAAATCCCACCTCGTTCGGGCGGTCGGGCTCGGCGTCGGCTTCACCGTCCTCTTCGTGCTAACGAGCGTCGTTCAGTTCTCGCTGCCGGTGGCTGGCCTGGAACTCTGGCCGACGGTCGCGAACGTGATCGGGATCGGCGTCGGAATGGTGTTCAACTACGTCGCCGAGAGCCTGTTTACCTGGCGCGTCGACTGACCGTCACATCGAAACGGAAAAACAGCCACACGCCCGAAAAGCGGTAATGGAACAGGGCGTTATTCGGCTCGACGATCTCGATGGCGCGTTCGATCTGCAGTCGACGGTCGAAAGCGGCCAGAGCTATCTCTGGGACCGCCCCGACGGCGAGATGTACACCACGACTGCAGCCTACGGCGGGTCGGCGTGGTACGAGACAGTCGTCCCACCGATTCCCGGCGTCTCTGACGAGCAAGCCGTCGTTAGGGTCCAACAGGTTGACCGCGAGATCCAGTGGGAGTCGACGACCGATGCGGTGCCGATCCTCACACACCTCCTCCGACTGGACGACGATCTGACGGCAATCGAGGCCGCCACCCCGGCCGATCCGCTGCTCGATCGCGCCTTCGAGCAGTATTCGGGGATGCGGCTGGTGCGCGATCCGGCGTTTCCCTGTCTGATTTCGTTTATTTGCTCGGCCCAGATGCGCGTCTCGCGGATTCACGGGATGCAGCGTCGACTGGCCCGTGAGTACGGCGATGAGATCGAGTTCGACGGCCGAACCTACCACGCCTTTCCAACCCCTGCCCAGCTGGCCGTTCGAACCGAAGACGAGCTGCGGGAGCAGAGCTTGGGCTACCGTGCGCCCTACGTCCAGCGAACTGCCGAGATGGTTGCGGAGGGCGAGGTCGCCCCACGCGACGCGCTCGACTTCGAGTACGAGGACGCTCGCGACCACCTCACCCAGTTCATGGGCGTCGGCAACAAGGTCGCCGACTGCGTTCTGCTTTTTTCGCTGGGATTCACCCAGCCGGTGCCGCTTGATACCTGGATACAGACCGCGATCGCCGACTACTATCCCGACTGCGATCAGGGCGGGTATGTGTCGACCTCACGAGCCATCCGCGAGCAGTTCGGTGGGCGGTATGCGGGCTATGCTCAGACCTACGTCTTTCACTATCTCCGGAACGGCGGAAACTGACAGACGGCATCCGGGTGACACTCCTTTTTTCGAGAATGTAGGCGAAGTTTCATACGCGCTGCGAGCCTATCTAGCCCATGGACTGCCGAGTCGTCGTCGAGGCTGCGGTGCCCGTGTACGATGTCGAGACAGTGGACGAGGCCGTCCGAATCGCCATCTCGAAGACGGGAGAGATGCTGAACCCGGATCTCAACTACGTCGAAATCGAGATGGGGACCCGAACCTCGCCCTCTGGAGAGGAGCTGCCGCCTGCCTTCATCGCAGCCGACGAAGCACTGGTCGCCCTCGAACTCGAACTGATCGTCTTCAACGTCGAACAGGAAGAACACGCTAGTCGGATTGCCCGAAAGGAGATCGGCCAGCAGTTGCACAATATCCCCCTGAAGGTGTTGTCGACCGAAATCATGCCTGACGAGGACGACGCCGACGAGTGATCCCGCCGTAAGACGCTTTCCAAGAGCGGCCGCGTACGGCCGGGGATGCTGGTGCTTTTTATAAATCACGTCGCTACGTAGTAGGCATGGAGACGCACATCGTTCCGGTCGGTTTCGATTACGACCGCCTTATTGCGCCGCTCATCCGCGATCAGTTCGATGTGGATCACGTCATCTTGCTGGAAGGCGCGGTCGGCAGCGAGGCCAACGTCGAGTACTCCCGTCGACTCGCAACCAAACTCGAAACGGATTTCCAGAACCTGCTGGGAGCCGAAACCGAACGCATCCGCCTTGAGGATGTCTACGACTACGACACCGCCTTCGAGGGTGCGTTCGAACTGATAAACGAACAGCTCGATAGCGGCGCGGAGGTGTGGGTCAACGTCTGCTCGATGCCCCGTCCCGTGAGCTTCGCGTTTGCGACCGCGGCCCACTCGGTGATGGTCGAACGCCAAGAGGACCGCGATCGGATCCACACCTACTACACCGCCCCCGAGAAGTACCTCGAAACTGAACTCGCCGAGGAACTCCGGGCCGAACACGACCTGCTGTCGGACCTGCTCGAAGCGGGCGAACTCGACCGCGACCGCATGGAGACCCGACTCGATAGCATCACCGAACTGCTGGCGGAGTTCGACGAACGCGGCGTCACTATCGGCGCAAAGGAGATCGGCGGCAGTCACATCGTCGAACTGCCCGTGGCCTCCTTTTCGAGCGTCAAACCGTTCGAGGAGCTCGTCCTCTTCACGCTTGGTGAACACGGGGAGTTCGAATCCGTCAGCGAGTTGGCCTCGACGCTGGCCCGTGATCTCAACGAGGAGTACACCGACAGTTTCCGCTCGAAGGTTATCTACAACGTCGACCGGCTCGGCCCCGGCGGCAAGGGGTATATCGAACAGGAAGAGGTCGGCAAATCCTACCGGACAAAACTTTCCCGGATTGGCGAACTCTGGGTTCGCTCACACGCCGACAAGAACCGGGAGTAGCCTCAGTTCGACGAGCGGTCGATCGCTTTGAACGTCGCCTCGAAGTCGTCGAGTTCGCTCATCAACGATTCGGCATCCCTTCGCATACCCTCGGTCGTTTCTTTGAGCCGTTGATACTCCGTGGAGCCCTCGAGTTCCTCCTGGCTCATCTCGCTCTCCAGGACCGTGAGTTTCGACGTGGCCCGGAACAGCTCGCTCACCGTCTCATCGTACTGTTTGGCCGTGAGCTGCTGTTCGATCGCCTCGACGAGCGTCTCCTTGTTGACCGGCTTACAGAGGTAGTCGTCGAACGGCATCTCGATGATATCGAACTCCGGATCGATCGCCGTCACCATGATCACCCGGCAGTCGTAGCCGTCGGCCCGAATCTGCTCTAAGACCTCATTGCCTGACAATCCCGGCATTCGGCGATCAAGGAGGACGACGTCGACCGCCTCGTCGACCGTCTCGATGGCCTCCTGGCCACCGTACACCGTGCGAACCGCATACTGGTCCTGCAACTGGAGCGTATATATGTCGGCGATATCCTCCTCATCGTCGACGATGAGCACTGTCGGCGTCCCGGGTTCGTGGTCGGACATAACTAGTAGCTATTGTTTGAGTAAATTGAACTACTCGGATGAAACAATTTCGGTCGGTAGTTAAAAATCCGTTGTGGCAGCGTAACCGTCGACGGTAACACAGCTACGTTACAGCATGGTACCAAGGAGCAGGTTCCCGAATCCGAGGACGAACGCCGCGATCAGCAGTAGTGTCGTCACCACGACTACCGGTGAGAGCTCCGTCTCTCCGGTGAGAATGTATTGTTCCATACCCCCGTTCGACCACAGAGGGGCGTTAACAGTTTAGGAAGGAGCCAGTCGACAGCGATCGTATCGAAACTGGCCGCGGTAAGTCGTCTCTACTGTGAGTAGGATGTGCCTACTGAGGGCTGTCCGCCGGTTCAGCGTCCTCCGGTTGGCCTGTCTCTTCGTCCGTGAGTCGGTCTGTCGCCTGCCGAAACACGCCGAGGAGGGTATGGACTTCCCTATCGGTCGGATGTGCGCGACCGACGAGTCGACGGAACAGCCGCTGTGTCTTGGCCGTTTTTCGCTCGTTGTAAGCTTGGGCATCGAGAAAGTCCGCGAAGTAGTCATAGAGCCGTTCGATATCTGGCTCATCGGCCCGGTGGTGGTCGACCTCGGGGAGCTGTGTCTCTGCGACAGTCAGCTCACGCAGCTCATAAAAGAGGATCGTCGCTGCCTGCCCCAAGTTGAGCACGGGATACTCGCCGCTGGCAGGGATCGAACACACCTCGTCGAGCCGCTCGATCTCGCGGTTGTGGAGGCCTCTGCCCTCTCGGCCGAAGACGAGCGCTGTTCGGCTCTCGATGGTCGACAGCGACTCTCGGAGTTCGACCGGCGTTTTAAAAGGAAATCTAACGTGTCGGCGGCTGTCCTCGCCCGTAATTGCGGTACAGCCAACCGTGTGGTAGTTCTCGATGATCTCCTTGAGCGTTACCTCCTCGGCGTTTGGCAGCACGTCCTCGCGGGCGTGACCCGCAAAGCCGTAGGCCTCGCCGTCGGGGTCGAGCTCAGGGGGGTCGACCAGTTTGAGCTCGGTGAGCCCGAAGTTCTTCATCGCGCGGGCGATAGTGCCGACGTTGCCCGGCGTTTCGGGTTCGACCACGACGACGATCGGTTTCCGTTGCCGGGGGCTCATTCGTCGCCGGTCGGATAGCTCGTATCGAAATCCAGGTCGTCGAGCTCCTCGTCATCGATTCGATCCGCGGTCTCGGCCGATTCGTCGACCTCGTCCATATACTCCCGGAGATCGATCTCGCTGCGCTCGTAGTCGGCTTCGAGTCGTTCATGGAGCTCCTCGGGACTCGGCGGCTCGGGGAGGCTGTCGGGATCGGTTTCGACGTGGTCGACGCCGCCGAAGTCCTCGGGTGCCCGGTTGCCGTCGGCGAACCAGCTGTGAAAGCCGTCGGCAAACTCCGGCTCGCCGCGAAGCTCGCTGCCACCCTCGTTCTGGTACCAATAAATAAACTCCGGCTCGTGGTCCGCACAGAGCACCACCTCGTCCATCGGCTCGCCGTAGACGAACGCTGCCGGGTTACACCGTTTTTTATCGGCTTCACCGTGGATCAGGTAGCAGGCATCACACGGCTGTTCGACCAGCCGTGAGAGGCGAAGCAGTCGCTGGCGTGGGTCTTCCGGGACCTCTTCGAGCGGTTTGAACTCCTCGTCTTCGGTGAAGATCTCGCTCTCCTCGAACCGCCAGCCACGAAGCCCGACGCTGACTTTTGCCATAGCGAACGTAGCAACTCGGCCGACAAAAAGAGCGTGACTCTCGGCGGACCGGACCGCCTATGTCGGCGGCGTCCCCAGTAGAGGTATGCGAACTGTCGACGCCGCCGGGCTGAAGATCGGTGACGACCAGCCCCCACGAATCATGGGCGTACTGAACGTCAGCTCGGAATCCCCTTACAAGCCGAGCGTTTTTAACTCCCCTAGCGATGCCGCCGCCTACGTCGACGAAGCGCTGATCGACGAGGGCGCGGACATCGTCGACGTCGGTCTCGAGTCGGCCAACAAGAAGTTCGAAGTCCTCACTGCCGAGGAGGAACTCAATCGGCTCGATACCGCCCTCGAAACCATTGATAGCGTCTCCGGCGATGCCGTCTTCTCCATCGAAACCCGCTACCACGAGGTCGCCGAAGCCGCTCTCAGGGGCGGATTCGACATGGTCAATGATATCTGCGGGTTCGCCGACCCGAAGATGCCAGAGGTCTGCCGGGAATACGATGTCGCGGTCGCAAAAATGGCCTCGCCGCCGGATCTCGAAGCTCCGGGTGCGGTCGAAGACGTCGACGACATCTACGACGCGCTGGAACTCAACGGATTGACCGACAAGACGATCGTCGACCCCGCCTTCGGCGGCTGGAGCGAGGACAAGACAGTCGAAGACGACCGCGAAACCTTCCACCGGCTGCGGGAGTTCCGTGGCTACGGCCAGCCGATCCTCGTCTCGATCAACCGGAAGAACTTCCTTCGGTCGGTCGCCGGTCGCGACACCGAAGACGCCCTCCCCGTCTCGCTTGCCGCGACCTCGATGGCGGTCGAACGCGGCGCCCACGTGATCCGGACCCACGACGTGGCCGAAACGNGGGATGCGGCCCTGATCGGCAAGGAGTTCTCCCGGCCGCGGCTCCGGGAGACAGTCGACGGGATCGGTGTCCAGGAGCTCGACGTAACGACGCCCCGCGAGGCCCGCCGCCATCTCGACCGCCTCGACGCTGGCGAAGACGACACCGAGATTGTCGCTGATAGAAGCGTGACGCGTGTCTTCGAACTGTCCGGCCTCGATAGCGAGAGACGGAACCGACTCATCGAAGCCTGTGAGACAGTAGGTATCGACTACGTCAGCCAACCGTCTGACGATCGGGTGGTATTAGTTGGCACGAAATCCAGTTATGAAGAGCTTACCGACGGTTTGAGTGGTGTCTCTGGCCAGATTTCCGCTGTTATCGAACGTATCAGAAAGGCGTGCTGTTAAGAGAAAACTTATGCCGGATCATGGTAAACCAAACAATTGGACGCCGGAGGGGCATTCGGGTAGGGGTACTCTGTGCCAATCCGGCCCATACAATATCACAGCCGACGAGCCACCGGCTCTTTCGGCTGGTTTTATAACTCACCGATGAGCCACAGCTGTAGCTTTTCGACGTGGAAACCAGTGTACGAGGCGATCCTCGCGGATCTCGGCTTCGACCGCTCGGCCGACGAGACCGCCCGTGATGTCGCTGCCGAGATGGCCCAGCCGTTCGACCACGACCGACTCGCCTACCTCGATGGTGCAACAGTCGCCGTCGTCGGTGCGGCCCCCTCGTTGGCCGATGAGCTCGCGTCGTTCGAGGCTGCCAGTGTCGACGCCATTGTCGCCGCCTCGACCGCGGTTGACGTACTGGGCGACCACGGCCTCGCGGTCGACCTGATGGTGACCGATCTCGACAAGAACGTTGAGACGGCCCGCGAACTGACAGACGGCGGCACGCCGGTCGCGGCCCACGCTCACGGCGACAACATCCCGACTCTTCGGGAGTGGCTGCCGCGGTTCGATCCCGAGTGGACGCTCGTGACGACGCAGGCCGAACCGCGAGGTTCCATTGAGAACTTCGGCGGCTTCACCGACGGCGACCGGGCAGCGTTTATAAGCGACGCGTTCGGAGCCGCGGAGCTACGGTTCCTCGGCTGGGAGTTCGATGATCCGTCGGTCGACCCGCTGAAGGCTCGCAAACTCCGGTGGGCCGAGCAACTCCTCTACTGGCTTGAAGGGCGACGCGGCGAGCGGTTCGACGTGCTCGATGGTCGGCGTGCGTCATTGGAGGCAGATCCGTCGGCGTTTTCGACCCGGGGATCGGTCGACTCGTCCTGAAACGGTCGCTGCTACTGGTTCTCTGCGGCCTTCTTGAGTATCAGGGGCGTGACGAGGGCATCGAGGAGCGCGATCCCGTAGGCCACCAGTTGGACGGTCCCAGTTAAAAAGAAAAAGGCGGTTGCGGCGACGATAGCCCCGCCTGAGATTCCCATCCCCCATCGAACAGCCGGGTTGTGTAACATCGTCTGATATTCTCTGTAGATTGTTTTAAAAAAGCCGACTATAGGTTCGAGCCGCATTTTTATTGGACGTTCGATTCGTGTCGGACTCCACAAGCTTCCTTATCAGGGTGTCCCTTGTGTGGGTATGCAACTCCACTGGCACCGGCGGGATCTTCGCGGCGCAGATAATCGAGCGCTGGCGGCCGCTGCCGAGGCAGCAGACGAGGGCGACAGCGGCGTTGTCTCGCTTTTCGTGTTCGATGATTCGGTGCTCGATCACGCCGGAGCCCCGCGTGTGTCGTATCTGCTCGATGCACTCGCGGAACTCCGCACGTGGTACCGCGAGCAGGGTGGCGACCTCCTCGTTCGCCACGGCGATCCACGGGAGGTCGTTCCCGCAGTGGCCGACGCGGTCGAGGCCGATCGCGTCGTCTGGAACCGCGACTACTCTGGGCTGGCCCGCCAGCGGGATGCGGCGGTCCGGCAGGCGCTGGCGGCGACTGACATTCGACGCGAGTCGTTCCACGACGCCATCTGCCACGAGCCCGGCTCGATCACGACCAACGCGGGCGACCCCTACTCCGTCTTTACCTACTTCGGCCGCAAGTGGCAGGACAGACAGAAGGACGACCCCTATCCGGCCCCAGAGCCCGAACAGCTGGTCGACGGCGACTCCGTGGACGTCGACGCTGGCTCGCTGCCATCGCTTGACGAATTGGGCTTCCAGGAGCCGGAAGCCGATCTGCTGGCTGCTGGCACCGCCGCCGCCAGAAAACGGCTCGCGGCCTTCTGCGAGGACGGCATCTATCGCTACGAGGAGGATCGGGACTACCCCATGCGGGAGTCGACCTCGCGACTCTCGGCGGATCTCAAATACGGCACCATCGGTATTCGGGAGGTCTACTGGGCCACCGAGGACGCCCGCGAGAACGCCAGCGAGGCGCAACTGGAATCGATCGAAGAGTTCCAGTCCCAACTCGCGTGGCGAGCCTTCTACACGCACGTGCTGTGGTTCAACCCTCGAGGTCGTCTCGGAGAACTACAAGGAGTACGACAACGAGATCGAGTGGGAGAACGACGAGGAACTCCTGGAGGCTTGGAAAGACGGGAAAACGGGGTAGTCCGATCGTCGACGCCGGGATGCGCCAGCTCCGTGCGGAGGGATTTATGCACAACCGCGTGCGGATGATCGTCGCCTCCTTTTTAACGAAGGATCTGCTGATCGACTGGCGCGAGGGATATGCGTGGTTCCGCGAAAAGTTGGTCGACCACGACACCGCCAACGACAACGGCGGCTGGCAGTGGGCCGCCTCGACGGGAACCGACGCCCAACCCTACTTCCGGATCTTCAATCCGATGACCCAGGGCGAACGCTACGACTCTGACGCCGAGTATATAAAACAGTACGTGGCGGAACTCCAGGATACCGACCCGGAGATCATCCACTCCTGGCACGAGGCGTCGCTGACCCAGCGGCGCAATGCGGCTCCCGACTATCCCGATCCCATTGTAGACCACAGCGAGCGCCGCGAGGCGGCGATTGCGATGTTCGAGGCCGCACGTGGGGAGTGAGTCGACTGAATCGAACTCGACCGGAACGAACCACAACTGATTCGCCGGACGATCACAAACGCGTGGCTATGGGCAGGCACTCGATAGGGTCGGGAGTCGATAGATGAACCGTCGTCAGGCAGATACAGCCGTCGGCGTCCTTCTCGGAGTCGTTTTCCTCGTCGGCGGGATCTACAGTTGGCAAGCCTACCAGCGGCGTCGCGCCGTCGATGGGACGATGGGGTCGATGATGGATTCGTCGATGGGATCGATGCACGGACCGGACCCCCTCTGGCTGGCTTTCGGTACACTCCTGCTTGTGGCGGTGATCGGTGGCGGCTATCTGTTGGTCCGGGAGGAACTGTCGACCGAAGCAGACTCCCGACCCACAGCCACTCAGTCCCCCCCGCCCACAGCAGCGACCGACGTTCGGTCGTCGGAAGTCGACACCGATTCGGGCGCAGTCGACACAGAATCGGGCGAAACGGAGTCCGGGTCGACTGCAGCGGCTGGCGAACCGCCAGCTGTCGAGTCGGAGGATGCCAAGCAGGAGTCAATCAATCCCGAGGCTCATCCACAGCGGCGAGTGCTCGACCTCCTCCCCGAGGACGAACGCCGTGTACTCGAACCCGTGATCGACTCGCCGGGCGTCACACAGATCGAACTCCGAGACCGGGCCGATTTTTCGAAGAGCAAGGTAAGCCAGACGGTGAGCGATCTCGAATCCAGGGGGCTACTGTACCGGGAACGACAGGGCCGGACCTACCGCGTCTATCCGAGCGATGACCTCCAAGCGAACGGGCAGTAACACCTCACAGCCCCCACAGCTGTCGACCGGCTGAATTCGGCAGCGACGAACGGTCTGCGTGCATGGAAACGATTAGAAGTCAGTAGAAACGTTCTCGGACATTCTCCTCGTTGTGTTCACACCCATGAAGATAACCTATCAACCCTTCTAAGACTATTCGAGGCGACACACAATGATACCCAACACAGTCGGACGCTGGCTGCTCGTAACGCTCGCAATCCTCGGACTCGCAGTGGCGGTTCCGGTCGTCAGCGCTCACGGTGGCGACCCAGTCGGGGTCAACGAGACGGTCGACGCCGAGCAGCCGGTCGTCGATCAGGCTGACCGAGTTGCGTGGATGGACACCCATATGGGTACTGACACCTTCGACGCACGGGGGTGGCATATGGGACCGCCTGTTGAGGACATGGCGACACATATGGGACTGACCGTCCAGGAGATGGGCCAGTACATGGGAATCGACGACCACCGAGACTTCGATGACGACGACCGAGCGATCACTGACGGTCGCCATGGGAGCATCGATGATCGTCGAGGGATCGCTAACGACCGCCACGACAGGCGAACCGGCGGCTACAGAGGCTGCTAGCTGCTCTCGGGGTGTCGACCGACGGGTGATCCAGTTGTTCGGCAGCAGGGGATTGGCTCTTTTTACATTCTCTTCGACGCGCTGGCGGACGCCTGACAGAACTCCTGTACTGTCTCCCGACAGAGACTCTTTGCAGAAGTGTTAACACACCGAAACTTTAGGGAGGATTCGACCGTCGGTGTAGAGGCATGACGTACGAACTACCAGACCTCCCATACGACTACGACGCACTCGAACCGCACATCGACTCCCGAATCATGGAACTTCACCACGACAAACATCATCAGGGCTATGTCGACGGCGCGAACGCCGCCAGAGACGCCCTCGAAGGGATGCGGGAC
>Ga0065697_1000776_pt1 | contig 19150 bp, 25 predicted proteins | sample AntLakMe24m_08um_FD_59086 | JGI IMG/M metagenome (GOLD analysis project Ga0065697, IMG submission 59086) | Hypersaline microbial communities from Antarctic Deep Lake - 24m 0.8um v2 (version 3) | ecosystem: Environmental > Aquatic > Non-marine Saline and Alkaline > Hypersaline | place: Deep Lake... | reverse complement strand
TGCGGGGTTCCTCGTCAGCGAGCGGTGTTCGGTCCGACCCAAGAGTTTCGACCTTGCGGCTCGCCGCGGCGAGGACCTCGTACTCTTGAAAATCCTCGGCAATATCGACGCCTTCACCGGTGAAACGGGTGCCGAGCTCCGACGGCTGGGCGACTATCTGTCGGCGACGCCGCTGGTGATCGGCCTGCGGACGCGCAACGAGGATCTCGAACCCGGCGTCGTCTACTTCCGCCACGGGGTGCCGGTGTTCAACCCTGACACCGCCTACGACCTGTTCATCGAGGAGGTACCGCCGCTGATTTATGCGGCTCCTGGTGGTCTGTACGTCAGCATCGACGGCGATCTGATCGCCGACGAACGGGAGGACCGCGGCTGGAGTCTGGGTCGACTCGCCACCGAACTCGGTGTCTCTCGCCGAACAGTGTCCAAATACGAAGACGGGATGAACGCCTCCATCGAGGTGGCGATCAAGCTCGAAGAGCTGTTCAACGAGCCGTTTTCGAACCCCGTCTCCGTCTTCGACGGGGCCGAAGACGTCCGCGACACCGACCCCATACCCGAAGGGCCGGACGTCGACCCCGACGACGAGGACGTGTTGACCCGGCTCACGAACGCCGGTTTCGATGTCCACCCCACCAACCGCTCGCCGTTTAAAGCCGTCAGCGAGGATAGTGACTCCCGCGAGCGTACCGTGCTGACGGGCCACTCGCCGTTTACGCCGAGTGCCGAAAAACGCGCCCGACTGATGAGTTCGATCGGTCGCGTCACCGAGACGCGGTCGATCTACTTCACGACCGACCGGGTCAAACGGGAGTCGGTCGAAGGGACGGCCATCGTCTCGTGTGAAGAATTAGCGTCGATCGACGACCCCGACCGCATTCGGGAGCTGATCCGCGAGCGGTCGACCGAACCCGACGAATAGCATCGATCAGGCGTGATTAGGCGTAATGTTGTTCGAGGTGGGCAACGATATCGTCGCTTTCGGGCATTCCGTCGATGCCGTGTTCCTCGTCAATAAGTACCGGGACACCGGCCTGACCACTTACTTCTTGGACTTCGGTGCGCTCGCTCCGCGAACTCGGGACTTTGCGGGACTCGTAGTCGAGGTCGAGTTCGTCGAGTTTGCTCGTGACTTTCGCACAGAACGGACAGCCGGGCAGTTCGTACAGGATGAGGTTTGACATCACCCACTGTAGGGTCGCCATATAAAAGAACCCCGGGATCGGCTGTGTTCGAGTCGCACAACCGCCGGTGCTTCGATCGACGCCCGTGCCCGCTGTCGCAGCTAGTCGAACGTCGACAGCGCCCCGACCGGCGCGTCGGTCATCTCCCGGGCCCGCGACATCCCGCGGTCGCCGACCGCAATGAGCGCGAAGACGCCCGCGACGGGAGCTTCGGCCTGCCGGGCGATATCCAACAGGAGTTCCTGGGTTTCGCCCGACCGGATCAGGTCGTCGACGATCAACACTGACTCGCCGGCATCCAGCGCGCAGGCGGGCAGATAGTAGGTGAGTTCGATCCCCGAGGCGAGTCGCTGGCGGGATTCGATGAACTCCTCGACGGCGGTCTCCTTTGATTTCTTCGCATACGCGAGCCGGGCGTCGAAGTAGGAGGCCATCGCCGCCCCGATGGTGATCCCGTCGGTGGCGGCTGTGAGGACGACATCCGGTCGCTCGAAGCCGAAACTGTTGGCCGCAACGGGCGCGACGAGATCGAGGAAGGATTGATCGAAGACGACAGAGGAGTTGTCGACATAGCCCTCATCGTCGAAACTCACTCTGGCTTTAAGTTCGTCGGCCAGCGCGTCTCGTCCAATGCCCTCGACGACCTCGCGGGCACGTTCCGTCCCCGGAAGGACGTGACCGTTGACATAGCGGTTGAGATCGCCCGCCGGGAGCCCAGTAACGTCGGACAGCTCCTCGTAGGTCCGGGTCTCCTTGAGCATCCGGAGGACGGCGACCGCCTGCAGCTGGAGGGCGGCCTTCTCTGCTCTGTTCATACTTTTTTACTTCACTTTTGTGCAACCATGAATACGTCGATACCCAAACGAGGTGATATAGACATTGATATGTGTATCTGATCGGTCGCCGTCCGATTGACTTTTTAAATAGGCGTCGGCGAGCTACCGCTCGCGGACGACGACGAACTCCGCGAGGTCCCGGAGGTAGGCTTTGGCGTCGGTGTCGTCGACGCCGGTCCGGTCGAGGGCTTCGAGGGCGAGTTCGGACTGCTCGCGGGCTCTCGCGTCTCCCTCCTTGGGGGTGAGGTCGGTAATCTGGACCAGCGAGGGTCGATCCATCACCTCGTCCTGGCCGGCCGGTTTACCGAGGTCGGCGGACTCGGCAGTGGCATCCAGGACGTCGTCCCGGATTTGGGAAGGCCACGCCGACCCGTTCGGCGTACTCGCCGAAGGCCTCGACTGTCGACGCGTCGGCCTCCCCGGCGACCGCGCCGAGTTCGGCGGCGGCCCGGAACAGTGCACCCGTTTTTCGCCGGGCGAGTGTCATGTATTCGTCTTCCGTTGTTGGCCGGTCGACCAGTTCGGTCGCCTCGCCCTCGCCGAGTTCGACCATGGACTCGGCGACGATCCGCATGGCGCGTTCGTTCCCTAAAAAGAGGCCGAAGGCCTCGCCGAGTAGGCCGTCGCTGGCGATGATCGCAGGCCCGTAGCCATGGGCTGCCCACGCGCTGGGGGTGCCGCGACGGACCTCCGAGCGGTCGATGATATCATCGATCACCAGCGAGGCGTTGTGGACGAGTTCGATCCCGGCAGCGAAGTCGACTGCTGTCTCGGGCTCGCCGCCGAGAGCCTCACAGGCCAGCAGTGTCACGGCGGGACGGACGCGCTTTCCCCCTGCCAACACGACGCTCTCGAGCTGGTCGGCGAGCTCGTCGGGATCGGTCGACTCGATCACCGATTCGAGTCGGCTGTTTACCATCCCGACCCGACGCTCCAGATACTCCATTAGCTCCGGGTAGGGACTCTCGGCGCAAGTAGGTGACGGAACTGGCGTTCGGTCCCGCCTCCTCGCCCGGCTCTCAGCGCTCGTCGTCGTCCTCGTCGACCGGTGAGCCATCGAGGGCGTCGACATCCGGTAGCGAGATGAGGTTCTCCCGGCCGATTCGGAGCTTCGTGATCTCGTCGTCGTCGGCCATCGACGACAGCAGCTGTGAGACCTTGGCGTCGGACCACTTCGTCTCGTTCACGATGTCGGCCTGCCGCATCCGGCCGCCGTTGCGTTCGAGCAGCCGGATCACGCGTTCGTCGTCGGCCAGAAGCGAGAGGTCCTCCTCGGGCTCGCTCGGCTCGTCGGGCTCCGCGGGTGGCTCGTTGGCCCCGTCGGCTGTCTCGACGCCGCCGTTGGCATCCATTCGCGGGCCGCCGTCGACCGGCTTGTTCTGTCGGCGCAACAGCAGCGCGCCACCGACGATCGCGACCCCGATGACGACAGCGGCCGCAAGCAGTCCCCACGATGGCCCGAAGGAGGGTTCGAGCGTGATCCGAATGAGTTCCTCCGAGTCGAAGGTGTGGGGCCCCTCGACGACGACCGTGTTGTCCGAAAAGGCGACGTTCGCACTCGTGATCGCGTAGCCGCGGGGGGTCGTGACCCGGAGCTCCTGGTTCTCGCCAAGCGAGGAGAGCCACGTGCTCTCGTCGGTTGTCTTGAGTGCGTCGTTGAACACGAGCTTCTCGCCGTCCTCAGCGAGGAACTCGGTCCAGCGGAACGACAGTCGGAGGGTGCCGACGTTCCCGCGGAGACTGCTGGAGCGGTCGACCGACTCGATCGTCATCGAGCGATCGGTCTGGGCACTGGCTTGGGCGGCGAGGTTCTCATACAGCGAGACATCCAGCCCGCCGCTGGCGCTGCCCGACTCGAACTCCGTGGCGATATCGCTGAAGGCTTCGCGTTCGGCCTCGCTTGTGAGTTCGTACTCGATGGTCACGACCCAGTTGGCACTCCGATCCGACTGGAGGTTGATCGTGAACGTCGTCGACGGGCTCGATGCTGCATCGGATAGCTGTGCGGTGGTCTGATCGCTCTCGATTGCGGGGCGGATATCTCCGGCCCCGACTATGTCGCTGTCGGCCGCGAGGCTCCCACCTGGTGCTCCCATACTGGCAGCAGCAACCGGGCTGGCACCCAGTGAGAGGAGGACAATGAAGACGACTGAAAGGGCGACAGACCGCATATCAGGTTTCTCACAGTCGCTGCGGAAAACGCTTTCTATCACTCCGATTTGCCTGATAGGCGGTATCACGCCGTCGCCCGATTATGCCGCGTCGGCCCGCGTTACTCGACAAGCATCTTACGGAGCGATTCGAAGCTCCCGGTCGAACTCAGCAGCGACTGGTCGAGCTTGTCGAGGATCGCCCGCTGGTTGAGGTAGCTCGAAAAGGCGAGGATCGTCGGTGGCCAGAGGCCGATAAACAGCCCGCGAGTCTTGTTCCCCTTGAGGTAGAACTGGTGCCACGCCAACAGCACCGATGCCGCCGAGGCGATCAACGCGATATCGGCACCGCGGGCTTCGGGCATCCCCTCGCCACTCTCGCCTGTCGTTGTATCCGTGGCCTGCTCTACGGCTCCGGTCTCCGATTTCAGTAATGCCATACACCCACGATTCGGTCGCTTTCCCTATGAAAACTCTTGGCGAATGATATGAATGTCGACGTGGCGAACGTGTTAGTATGACTGCCACTGCGACGAGTCCGGCAGATCATCGGGGCCAGCAGTGACAAACGCATCCGGATCGGCACCGGTCGAGGCCGATCCTTCGAGTACGGCGGGGGTGCACCGTTCGGACAACCCCGGTACGTTATAGTGTCACAGAATAACAACGCGATGATGGCGTCGTATCCAGCCGCCTACAGTCCAACCGGCTACGGTATCCACGACGGCGAGGCGGTCGTTCGAACGCCGCAGAGAGTCAAAACGCTACAGGGCGAGCAGATCGAGGTCGTCACTGCGCTGCTCGCGGCGATGGACGGGGAGACCGCAGCGAGCGATCTCGCCGACCGAGTTCCGGGGGCAACCGTAGAGTACGTCGACCTGTTGTACGACCACGGGCTCGCCTACGACGCGGCTGCGATTCCCACCGGACTGAAAGACGCGGGCTGTCGGGGACTGCTCGAACCAGTGTTGGCCGCGCTCCCACCGGAGCGCCACCACGAGGTCCCCGAGCGCCTCGGCTCGCGGTCGGTCGCCGTCTTCGGCCATTCGAAGGTCATCTCGCCCGCCCTCTCCCGACTGCGTGCGGCTGGCGTGACCGTCGACGACGGGCCCGTGGGGGAGCCGGATCTGGTCGTCCTCAGCGAGCGGCTCGAACGCGACAGGTCCTGGACGGCGGCCAACGAGAAGTGGGCCGCCTCGGAGTCGACACTGCTCAGAACGCGGCTGACCGAGACAGGCTGGCGGCTCGGCCCGGTGTTCACGCCGAACGCCCCGGCCTGTCTGGACTGTCTCTACAGCCGTGTCGATGCGAACAGGGCGGGCGGACGCCTGTTCACTGATACGGTCGGCACCGACCCACCGCACGCACGGGCCTACGTCGACACCGTGACCGAACTCCTGTTCCGGACGCTGCTGGGGCAGGTGCCACGCTATTTGGACGACCAGTTCGTCGTGTACGATCACTACGACCAGGACGTACGGACGCCACGCGTGTTCGCACTCCCTCACTGCGAGGTGTGTGATGTTTGAGGTCGATCAGTGGGTGGTCTGCGATGTCTGAGGTCGACGGGATCACCGTCACCGACGCGGAGACGGCGGGCCACCCGCCGACCGACAGCGAGGCGAGTGTCCTCGCGCGGCTCCAGCGGATCGCCGACCCCGAGGCGGGAATTATCACGGGCATCCGGCGGGTTCCCGTACCGCCGGGCGAGCCAGCNATCGAGAGCTACGTCGTCGACCGCGAGGATTTCGCCCCACTGACTGACGGGGAGGCGATGGCACACAACGAGGGCGGCTGTGGCTTCGACCGAGAGGATGCGCTCGTTGCGACCTATGGCGAAGCCATCGAACGCTACTGTGGCTGTGTGTACCGAGCCGATGCGTTCCGGACGGCCTCCTATGCCGAACTCGACGAGCCAGCCATCGATCCGACGACGGTCGTGAACTTCTCGCCCCAACAGCGGGCGGCGATGGATGGCGTCGACAGTCTGTGTGGCGTCGTCGACGAACTGTCCTGGATCGCTGGTGAGCATCTCGTCACGGGAGCAAAAACGTCCATCCCGGCCCAGCTCGTCTACCTCTCGTATCCCACGAGTACGGAGCCATTTATTCGGAACCCGATCTCGACTGGCCTCGCAGCGGGCTCCTCGCAGGCGATGGCGATCCGCAACGCTGTCTGCGAGATCGTCGAGCGCGACGCGTTCATGATCTGGTATCTGACCGAAACCGAGCTGCCGGTCATCGATCCCGAGACGGCCCCGCCACGAATCCGGCGGCTGGTCGACCGCGTGACGGCCAACGGACTCGAACTCATCCTGTTGGACGCGACGACCGACCTCGGCGTACCGGTCGTCATCGCGGTCGTCGTCGACCGCGATCACCGTCCGGCGGTCACCGTGGCTGCCGCGAGCGGTCCCGAGGCGACGGCGGTGCTCGAAAGCGCGCTCGAAGAGGTGATTCAGACCCGGCTGTGGGGTGTTCGGCAGCTAGACCTCACGGAGCACTCCGCCGAAGCTCCTCTCGAGGAGATCACTTCCTACGCCGAGCGCGGACTGTTCTGGTCGACCCACGACCACATCGCCGACCTCGATTTCTGGATCGAGAGCAGCCGCGAGACGACCGCCGACGAGTTCGCAGCGGACGAACTCACCGGCAATGGCGTCATCGACCGACTCGCTGCGGCCGGTTACGACTGCTACGGGGTCGACGTGACGACGCGCGACATTGCTGGGCTTGGATTTACGGTCCAGCGGGTGATCGCTCCGCGGCTCCAGCCGCTGTATCTCCTGGAACGGTTGCGCTACCTCGGCGGCGACCGGCTCTTCGAGGTGCCGGTCGAGATGGGGGTATCGAGAGACGCCGCCGACCGAAGCGACGCTCAACACGGTTCCACACCCCTTTCCCTGACGATGTCACGACTCCCACCACTCGACGACGCGGCGTTCGACTACCTCTACGAACTGTACCACAAGAACCTCCCGTCGCTGGTCGCCGACTCCGCGCTTGAACCGGCGTCGACCGCCCATCGCTCGACCGATGCCGCTTATAAAACCTACCGGCGAGCCGAGACCGTTCCGCTCGCCGACACCGCGGACTCACCCCTTTTGAACAGCCTCCAGCAGCGGGCGTCGTACACCGAGCCGACCGACCGGCGGCCGATTACTGCCACCGAGTTGGCGACGCTCCTGGAGTATTCGTACGGCGAACTTCGAGCGACCGAGCGGGGCGAGCCGCGCCGTCCGGTGGCCTCCGGGGGTGCGCGCTACCCGCTGGAGCTGTATCCGATCGTCGTCGACTCGCCCGACATCAAGGCCGGGATCTACCACTACAACGTCCAGGAGGGTGCGCTCGACCGGCTTCGGACGGGCGACTATGCGGACTGGATTCGGGACTCCTGGACGTGGATCGACGACGCCGACGCGGTTTCGGCGGTGGTTGTGATCACGGCACGCCCGGAGCGGTCGGCCGAGCGGTACGGCGAGATGGGGTATCTGTTCGCTGCGGTTGAAACCGGCGCGGTCATCCAGAACCTCCAGCTCGTTGCCGCCGACCTCGGAATCGGGAGCCGACCCCACAACGGCCTTGACTACCGCGCACTGCGGGAGCAACTCCGGCTGCGGAGCGACGAGTACCTCATGTCGACGGTCGCCTTCGCAGGCGTGGCTCCGAGCGAGGACGACTAATTTCGATGTACCGGTCGCAATCGGGAGGACGAAGCCGACGGACAACCCCCCAACCGTTTTAGGCGGACCTCTCGAACAGTCGAACCGAAACCATGTCACGTGGTATCAAGATTCTCAACGGGATCTCAGAGTGGATCCGCGAGTCAGTCGGCCCGGAGGCGGAGAACCGCGGCGAGAACGACGCCGATGAGCACGACGAGCGGGACGCGGAGGAAGACGAGGGGGACAACGGGTCCGACGAGCGTGACTCCCCGGTCTGCTGTTCGGCCGCGAGCAACACCGACCTGACAGTGCTCGATGAACCGTAACAACCGTCGTTAGGACGATTCCTCGGGAACGTGGCTGTGGCCGCAGTTGGGGCACTCGACCTCCTCGGCGCGGAGTTCGGCGCTCTCAGCTCTGACCTCCCGCATCACCGACGAAATGCGTTCTTCGGCGTCGAGTTCGTCGGCAACCGCGAGGTCGACACCCTCGACCTCAAGCAAGAACTTGGCGACCTCGGTGACCTCGTACATCAGGTCGTCGAGCTCTTCGGCCGTGAAGAAGCCGCTCATTGCGCCATAGAGGAACGTCGACCCTGCCTTCGTCACCTTGCCTTCGAACGACGAGCGGGCCTGGTTGACCGCCTGCGGGGTGTAGGTGTCGGTCATAAAGGGAATCAGCCGGGGCAGGTTCTCGCCGATTTTGGTCATCTCGACGCCGGTCTCGGTGCGGAAATCCGCACAGAGCCGGGCGATTGCCCACTCGCGGGCGGTGATGTAGGTCCGGTCCCGGAGGAACTCGTTGACCCGGTCGTACTGCGCGCCGTCCATTTTGGTGAACCGTTCGTACTTCCTGACATCCGACGGCACCGACTCGGTCTCTGCGTCCGTGTTAGCCGTCTTTTCGTCCGTCTCCGGTGGTGAATCAGCCGTCTCGGTGTCGGTTTCCGGCGTCGACTCGTCGGCCGGGTCGCCATCGGCGGCGTCCCCATCGGTGGCCGTCCGTTCGGCCGTCGGCGTCGCGGCGTCGTCGTCCATACCGTTGGTCCGAACGGCCGGGGCAAAAGGATTGTCGTGGCCGCGGTGGCTGGCTCCTGTGGCATCCGTCGACAGGCAACGTTTTTGAGCAGTCGCTGCAAGCCTACCGTATATGAAGGTTCTACTTGGGATCGGCGGCACCGACGGCTCGGTCGACGCACTCGACCGTACCGTCGCGCGGGCGGCCGAGGCGGGCGACGATCTCACCGTCGCGATCGTCGAAGCCGAGGGCACGGACGTGGGCCGCGAGGAGCTCGCCGAACGCGTCGAGTCCGCGGTCGCAGACACCGATCTCTCGGTCGAGGTTCGCCACGTCGAAGGCGAGCCGGGCAGCAAACTGGTCGAGATCGCCGAAACCGAGGCGTTTGACGAGATCGTCCTCGGTGGGGGAACGACCAGTCCGATGGGAAAGATCTCGCTCAATCAGATCGCCGAGTTCGTCCTCCTGAACTCGCACGTCACGGTGACCCTCGTCCGATGAACTCCGACCGCCGCTACCCCGATGCCGTTTCGGGACCGTTCGAAGTCCCGCCGATCGAGTTCGTCGACCGCGAGGACCGCGAGATCGAGATCCGTCCCTATGCCGGCTCCGACGCCGAGTTCGAGGCGCTCGTCGAGATGTACTCGGAATTCGACCCCTCCGACCGCGCCCAGGGCATCCCGCCGGGCCAGGAGTCACGCATCCGAACATGGCTCGAAAGCATCCTCTCGGAGGACTGCCTGAACGTGATCGCGTGGGACGACGGGGCCGCCGCGGGCCACTCGACGCTAGTGCCAGACGGTGAGGAGGACTACGAGCTGGCGATTTTCGTTCTCCAGGATTACCAAGAAGCCGGGATCGGCACCCACCTCATCGAATCGCTGCTCGGCCACGGGGCCGAACACGGCATCAAAAAGGTCTGGCTCACCGTCGAGCGCTGGAACCATCCCGCCGTCTCGCTGTATAAAAAGGTCGGCTTCGAGACGACCGGTGCCGAGAGTTTCGAACTCGAAATGGCGATCCGACTCCACGAAGACGACTAACCGCCACGCCCACCGTCAGACCGACAACACCGGCTGACTCGCATAGAGGAGGACGTATTCGGCGGCCTTCTCCAGGACATCGCTTTCTGCATCAGTTGCTGGTTCCCGCGGGACAACGATGAAATCCGCAGCGAGCTGTTCGGCCGTATCGAGGACGACACTGCCGGGATGAAGGGTTTTGACCTCCGTCGAAAAGCCCGCGGCGATCGACGTCGACATCTCGACGTCGGCGTCGGCCGCGATCTCGGTGACGCGGTCGCTGAAGGCCTCGGTGTCGTCGGCGACGTCGTCCTCGTCGACCGCGCCCCGATTGATCGCTCGAACGGTCGGCTCCCCGAGTACGTAGAGCGCGTGGACGGCCGCTCCATAGCTGTCGGCGATCGTGACCGCGTACTCGACGGCCGTCTCTGATTCCTCGCTTCCGTCGATCGGCACGACCACGAGGTCGACTTCGAGTTCCGCCATACGAGTGGCTTTCTCGGTGATCCCCAAAAACACTCCCCTCCCGGGTGGGATGTCGCCTTTTATGGTAGCCGCCGCCTAACGCCCGGATATGTTCGAGACGATCCTGATTGCGACCGACGGCTCCGACAGCGTCCGCCGAGCGGTCGCGGTGGCGTTGGATCTCGCCGACCGCTTCGATGCAACGGTCCATGCGCTGTCGATCGTCGACGCGGGCGAGGTCGACTCTTCGCCGGAGGCCGTCAGCGAGCAGCTCAGAACGGCACTCTCCGAGCAGGCCGACGCGGCGCTGACCTCGATCGCGGCCTCGACCGACCAGCCGGTCCAAACCGCCGTCCGGGACGGGCCGACCCGCCACCGAGATCAGCAACTACGCCCGGGAGGTCGACGCCGATATGGTCGCCACCGGCACGCGCGGTCGGCACGGCGAAAACCGATTTTTGATCGGCAGCGTCGCCGAACGCGTCGTCCGAACCTGCCCCGTCCCTGTACTAACGGTCCGTCAGCTAGAGGCCGCCGCCGAGAACTCCGAAGCCGAGGCCGCCTAACCGCAGTCTCTATCGCCGGATCGAAACACACGGGGTTTTCCCGGTCGACGCTGTGGGGTCCGTATGGACGAACAACTCATCAAAAGCGGCGACCTGCCGCTGCGTCGCCGCTCGCTGCTGCCCGGAACCGGATTCTTCTACCCTGATTCGTTGGACGAAGATCGCACCGAGGAGCGCGCAAAGGAGGCGATCGAAGGGAGCGAGGCCATCGTCGTCACCGACTCGGATGCCGACGGGCTGGGCTGTATCGCACTCATCCGTGAAATGTATGATGCCGCGCTCGACGTCGACCCATTCCTCGAGGAGATCGAGGCGCGACTCTCCGACGACGAGGCCGATTCTGATGACGCTGAGGACGATGACGCTGAGGACGATGATGACGAGGATGAAGAACCGGAACCCGAGTCGCCGGTTGCGCTGCTGGCCTCGGGGGCCACATTCGCTGAGCGAATCCCTCGAATACGTCGCCGAGTACGCCGCCGAGGGCGTCGACGTCTTCGTCTGTGATATCGCACCCGACGAGTACAGCGAGATCGCCGAGCCGCTCGAAACCATCCGGGCGCTGAGCGACCGGCTCTCGTGGTACGACCACCACCAGTGGCCGGAGGCGGTCGCCGAAAGCGTCGGCGAGGCCGGTGTCGACCTCGTGGTCGGCGACTCCGACGAGGAGTGCAGCACGGATGTCGCCCTCCGCTCGCTTGACTACGCGTTCGACGAGCGGTTTACCGAACTCGCCGCGGTCACGCGGGACCACGACCTGTGGCTCAACGAGGACCCCCGGAGCAAGGACCTCGCGGACTACGCCTACTGGACAGGTGCCGAGGAGTACGCCGCAGTAGTCGGTGCCTACGGCGCGGACCTGCCCGGAGTAGTCGACGACTACATCGCCCACCGCCGCGTCGAGAAGGAGCAGTTGATCGAGTTGGCCGTCGAGCGGGCGGCCTACAAACAAATCGGCCCGTGGACAGTGGGTGTCACGTACGGCCGGTGTTCACAGAACGAGGTCGCCGACGGGCTGCAGGCCGAGGGTGCCGACGCCGCGGTCATCGTCAAACCCTCCGGCAGTGCGTCCATTCGCGGCGGCGAGGGCTTCGAGTCGGCCCATCTGGTCGCCCGACAGGTCGAGGGTGGCGGCCACCCCAAAGCGGCGGGCTGCAAACCCGACATCTACGACGATATGATGGATTACGCCTACCACTGGACGACCGAGGGCGAGACGACCAAACGCGTCATCCTGGCGGCGTTCCGACGGGTCGCCGAGGACGTGGCCGCGGATGCGGACTCCGAACAGGACACAGCCGAGACCGACACCGAGTAGTCGACTCGATATACTGCCCGTTTCGCGCCGTTAGGTGGCTTCTTCGTAGGCGTGATAGGTGAGCTGAACGCTGACGATCGTCCCGCCGCTGTCGGGGGTTTCGATGGCGAGATTACCGTCGTACATTTCGATGACCCACTTGACGAGCCAGAGGCCTAGCCCGCTGCCGTGTTGCAGTTGGCTGATCGGTTCGGCGTTCGTGATGACCTCCGTTTCGGCCTCGGGGATACCCGGGCCGTTGTCGATCACCGCGAGTTCGATCGTCGACCGATCGACCTCGCTGGCTTCGACTCGCACGTGGGTCGGCTGACTGCTGTAGCGGATCGCGTTGTCGATGAGGCTCTCGAAGACGGCTTTGAGTCGGCTGTCGGCACGGACGACCAGCGACGCTGGCAGGTCGACGACAACCTCGGGATCGTCGAACTGCCTGCTGCAGGCGGTGACAACGTTCTCGACGATTGGAACAACGTCGACCGGTTCGAGCTCCGGCGGGTTTCCGAGGACGTTTTCGACGGTCTTGGCCTCGTCGCTGAGCCGTGCGAGCTTCGTCGCTGCCTCTTTGATGACGGCCGCCGCGCGCTGGGGCTCGTCCCCCTCGGTTTCGGCTATGATCGATTCGGCCTTCCCGAGGACGACGTTGACCTCGTTGCGGAGGTTATGCCGGAGAATGCGGTGGAGGACGTCGATATGCCGCTTCCGGCGGAGTTCGTCGCTGACCTCGGTGTAGATCGCAAAGCCGTGATCGCCGGTGGTTGAGGCTCCTTGATAGATGAACGTTCGGCTGCCGTCGGCCGTGATGCCGCGGACGAACCCGACGTTCGAGAGCCCGGTCGCAGCCCGTTGGCCGAACTCGTTGGTTTTCTGTTGTTCGGTTATCGGCACGATGAAGTCGTTACAACGAACGCCCCTCGATTGCCGCGGCCTCGTAGCCGAACACGTCGGTGAACGTCCGGTTGACGTCGACGATCGATCGGCGTCCCGTCGTCGAGGACGAACTCGACGACCGCATCCTCGATCTGATCGAACAACTGCCTGGATCGGTCTTCGGCTGTTATCTCTGGATTCATTGGTGGCGAGGTTCGACAGCAGCTATCCTGGACACGCCGAGCGAGTGCTCTCTCCCCACACGATCTGCCCTCGACACGTGTGTTTCCGATTCATGTCTGGAATACGTATTGAACACTGGGAACAAAAAACTGCATTATTATCACAATTCAAGATAGAGTCTCGAAATTATATGGCCTAATATCCGTTTTAGCACACTATTCGGTCGGGCTCGCTTCCCGCTGCTGGTCGACGGGACCCGAAGTCGCCGACTGGGGCGGGTCGCTCTGTTGCCCCAACCGGGCGACGAGCTGGCCGCCGCGGCCGATGCTGTTCGAGCAACCCTCGGCGACGGGGACCGTCGACGCCTGTAGCATCGTCAACGCCAAGGCGGGCAACTGCGCCGAGGACTGCGGCTTCTGTGCCCAGTCGGCGCATTTCGACACCGGGATCGACACCCACAGCCTGCTCGATCCCGAGGCCATCCTGGAGGCTGCCACACGCGCTGAGCGCGACGGGGCCCAGTGGTTCGGGATCGTGGTTGCCGAGAAGGGCGTCAGCAAGGACACGCGACCGACGAGTGGGCGAACGTCTTGGAGGCTGTCCGGCTCGGTTCGGGACGAAACCGACGTGGAGGTCGACGCCTCCTTCGGCCTCCTGACGCAGGAGGAGGCCGACATCCTCGCGGCGGAGGGACTCAACCACTACAATCATAACATCGAGACCTCGCCGCGGTACTTCTCGGAGATCGTTTCCACTCACCCTTCAAGGATCGGCTCAAAACCCTCCGCCGGGCCAAAAACGCCGGAATGGATCTCTGTGCGGACGTCATTCTCGGAATGGACGAGACGCCAGCCGACCGTGTTGACGCCGCCCTCGAACTCCGGAAAATCGGCGTTTCGTCACTCCCGGTCAACATTTTAAATCCGGTCGCGGGAACTCAGCTCGGTGACCGCGAGACAGCCGCGATCTCGAAGACCGATCTGATCAAAACAGTCGCCGTCTATCGACTGCTCCATCCGACCGCACGCGTCCGACTCACCGGCAGTCGGGAGGTCAACCTCGCCGCCGACGAACAGCACTGGCCCTTCGAGGCGGGTGCCGACGGCCTGCTAACCGGCGACTACCTCACGACCGGCGGCCAGTCGGCGTCGACGGATCTGGCGGTCATCGAGCAGGCCGGACTCCGGTCAAACATGGAGGCCAACGAGTTCGATCCCGAGGCCGTCACGGCTCGCAACGAACGCTCGGAGGCGCGCGTCAACGAGTGACGACGGGTGGGACTGGGCGTTTTCCTCGCGGGCCGAAACACGACTCTCACAACTGCAGCGCGAAACCCAACAGCTGATCATCGACAAACTGGACGAGGTAGTGTGATCGAATCTATACGTAACGAGAGAAGAGTTACTATCTATACTATCTGCCCTCAAAAATGGTCATCATGTGGTGGTTTATTTTTCTTCTTGGAATGTTTTGTATGGAAATGAAATCACTGCAACAAGTACAGCAAGCATAAATACACTACCTGCTACTATGACTGAATACACGTCTAATAAATGTATGATGACGGATGCAATTAATAGATACAATGCGATGTGTGATCCGATATAGTTCTTGTCGGTTTTGAGTGAATGGTCGATTTGACCAGATCTATGAGGGTTGTGAAGGTTTTGTTGTGATCTTTCCTCTTGTTCTTCCTGTTTATCGTCACTCATACTGTTTCTACTGTTCTCCAAACCCTACACTAAGACTGTCCGAAGCCGGGATGAATGCCAGCGTCGAAACGTGGAGGAGCTACCGACGTGACAGAGGGAACCCATACGTGATCTCTACAACCCACAGATAAATTCTTTCTCGTACTACCAATGTCGCCTAATCGGTAACCGATTTGCGCTCGCAGTCCTGTAACCTACTGTCGACTGCCAGCCAGCCACTTCTGACTGAAATTCACGCCACAGGAACAGTGCGCGTAGGCGTGAATCACGTCGCCCTCCTCGTACATCCCTCCGACCTCCTCGTTTTGGGCCTCGGCGAACGAGAGGACGAACTCGATGTTGTGGTCGCTGTCGTCACCATCGTCATCCGGGCAGACGCCGCCAGCGAGCGTCGAATCGATCTCGCCGTCCTGGCCCATTGCCTCCTTGGCGAACTCCATCGCGCCGATGCCGGTCGCCTGCTGGAAGGCGTTGCGTCCTGCCTCACCGGGAACTACGAGGACGATACCGGTGTCGACTTCCGTGCCTGCGCTCCCGAGGTTGTGGTCGTCGCCCAGTTGGCTCTCGTCGATGTGGATCGCCACGTCGTCGAGTCGTTCGCCCGCGAGAAACTGCTCCAGTTTGTCCATACCTCGCCTCCGGTCGCCATCCCTATATGAACTCTCACTTCGGGACGGTAGCTACCGCCTACTGGTCGGTATCGATCGCCTACTCGTCGAGGTTCTCGGCGATCGACGACAGCGAGGAGCGTGGCCCCTGTGTGACCGTATAGATCGCCCGCTCGCCCGGCGCGCGGAGGCCGTACTGCTCGCCCGCGACGACCGTATCGAACTCGACGCTGTTGCCCGATTCGCGGTCGAGTTCGCGGAGCCACTCGGCGAGTCGGTTCTCACCCTCGCCGGTCGACCGGGCCAGCCGTTTGTTGTCGTAGGCCCCGCGGATCAGGAGGCCCCGTGTATCTTCGGCGACGACGGCGTGGTACTCCGTGTCGTCGAAGACGATCCGCACTGCGTCGCCAGCCGCAAGCTCGTCGCTGGCGGCGTCGGGGAGTCGAACACCCTGTCGGCGTGCGCTGCCGAGTCGGACGAGTTCGGCGCGGGAAGTGTCGACGGCCTCGCTGTCGCTGGGGAGTCGGTTGCTCATGAGAAAACTGAACCCGTGAGTTACTCGTCGTCGTCGCTCTCGCCGAGGATCTCGGCGACGCCCTCATCGCTGTCGGTGACTTTGGCGTTGATTTGGGCGGTCTCGTCGGAGACCTTGCGGCCGCGGACCGTGATCCGTTTCCGCTCGCCGTCGCGGCTCGGCTCGAAGCCCGACGCCACCGTCGAGCAGCATCTCTTTGATGTTGGAGCCGGGGACGTTCTCACGCATCGGGCGACCGGTTTCGTCGGAGCCACCGGTGATTTCGAGGGTGTAGCCGTCGAGTCCGACAGCGCCACCGTCGACTTCCTCGCCGATGTCTCGGCCGACGAATCGGTTTGCGTCCTGTCCGTCCACGTCCTGCTGGTAGGTCGACCCGTCTTCGGGGTCGGCGACGACGACTGTGAAATCTGCCATACGTGGTCTCTCTCGATGGGCAATAAAAAGCACGTCGAAAGCAGGCTCGGTTTTGTGCGGCGCTCGATGGCGACGGTCTCGCTGTCGACTACGAGTCGGGGTCGGCCTTGCTGTGACTACGAGGCAGGGTCTGCCTCGCTGTCGACCAACAGTCGCCCGACGAGCGGCTCGATCGGCCGTGTGAGTGTACTCGGACCTCGTAGGCGTACTCGCCGCCTGCGAGTTCGTCAACGACGAGCGTCTCAACCCCGCCAGCGTGAACGGTGACGCCACGGTTATCGGCTGCGAGCCGTTCGCCGTCGCCGTCGGCGGTACTGATCGAGAGACTGTACGGGATCGGCGTCGGGTTCTGGAGCGTCACCCGTATGCTGTCGCCTTCGTATGCCCGGAAGGAGACGCCACTGCGTGCGGCCCGCGCGCCGTCGACGCGCCACGCCGAGTTGCCGACCGAGTTGCCGTCGGCCTGATTGAAATCCCCGACGACGCGCTCGTAGGCTCCGAGTCGGAGCGTCACCCGGCCGTCGCGTTCGGTCAGATCGACCTGACTGACGACCTCCTTGGTCCGGCTGCCGCTGCCGCCGTCGGAGCCGTCACCACCGTCGCTGCCCGGATCGTCGGCCAGTTCTGCCGACTGGACGGTCGATTCGTCGTCGTTGCTGTCGTCGTTTAGGTAGCTGATCGCGTCCGCGCCATCGGTCTGTGCCGTCGTCACCCCGGTAATTCCGGCGACCCCGACGATCGCGCCTCGTATCAGTGCCCGTCTGGATGTCTCTGTCTGCCCGGTAATGGTGTCTAAGAGATCCATCTGTCGCCCACTTAGTGACCGGTGTGTAACCCCCGTCGGCAGTTCCCAACTGCTGGGAAACGCCCCTTGTGATTATATATAACTCCGGCTCGGCCGTCGTCGACCCGACGCAGGCCGCTCCCACGAACGATCACGACCCACAGTTATTCACAATCACAACCCATAGGTCATCGTACTGTTTCGGGTCCGGTATGGAACTCGGCGTTATCGGACTTGGACGGATGGGACGGATCGTCGTCGACCGAACCCTTGCAGCGGGCCACGACGTGGTCGCCTTCGATCTCGACGACGACGCGGTCGAATCGGCGGCTGAGGCGGGCGCGACGCCCGCCGATTCGATCGCTGATCTGGCCGCGGAACTCGGTGACGACAAACGTATCTGGCTGATGGTGCCCGCGGGGAAGGCGGTCGACGCCACCCTCGACGATCTCGATCCCCATCTCAGCGACGAGGACGTAGTGGTCGACGGCGGCAACTCGCATTTCGAGCGGTCGGTCGACCGGGCCGAAGCCTGTGCGGCGGCGTATCTCGACTGTGGGACCAGCGGCGGGCCCGCAAGCGCGGAGGAAGGGTTTTCGCTGATGGTCGGCGGCCCGCAGTGGGCCTACGACGAACTCGTGCCTGTCTTCGATGCGGTCGCCACGGGACCGGATGGCCACGGACATATGGGACCGTCGGGGGCGGGCCACTACGTGAAGATGGTCCACAACGGCGTCGAGTACGCGCTGATGCAGGCCTACGGCGAAGGGTTCGAGCTGCTGGCCGACGGTCGATACGATCTGGACCTCGAAACTGTCGCGCGCACGTGGAACAACGGCGCGGTCATTCGCTCTTGGCTCCTGGAACTCTGTGAAGAAGCCTTCGTCGAAGAGGCCACCGGGGACGACGCTCTCGGCAACGTCGAGGACTACATCGCCGGTGGCTCGACCGGGACCTGGACCGTCCAGGAGTCCCTCGAACAGGAGGTTCCGGTCCCCCTCATTTATCAGGCACTCGCCGAGCGATTCGACAGCCGGAACGAAGGCCGCTTTTCCCGGCGGCTGGCGAATCGACTCCGCTACGGCTTCGGTCGACACGAGGTCGCCCGACAGGACGACTGACCCGGCACCGCCGCGGTCGACCCGACCTCCGCAGTCTCGTAACCTAATTAAACCCCGATTTCGTACGCCAACACATGGTTGACCTAGTGGCGTTCAGTATCGCAGCGGGTGTGGTATCCGTCATCGTCGTGCTCCACTTCCTCGACGGCACCGGCTGGCAGGCCAACGCCGACATCTCTCAGGAGGTCCTCGACCGGCGAGCGGCGACCGTCCCCGAGACGTCCGAGAGGAGCGAGTCGAGGTTCGCGTACGGCTCCAGGAGCGCCGTCAACTGTTCGCTGAGCTCGCTATCGAGCACGTCCGAGAACGCGCGCACCGCCACCACCACCGTCCACCCGACGAGCGCCAGCACCGGGAGCCCGACCGTGAACAACGTCACCGCGACGGCGACCGTCCGCGACTCGATCCGCGGATGCACGAACCGCGAGAACACCGGCCGCGACACGTAGTACGCGAACACGCCCAACACGACCGTCCCCACGTACCGCCACACGAGGTACGCGAACACGACCGTCAGCGCGAACGCGACCACCCACAACGCGATGCGGCCACGCTCGACCTCGAGCAACGCCAGCCAGCGCTCGTCGCGCACCCGGTTCTCCTCGCCCGATTCCGCGGCCGGCTCGTCCTCGTTCGATGCACCTTCGTTCATTATTGACATCCTCCCCGCCCTGAAGCGCGAGGATTCCAGCGCGGGACAGCGGGCC
>Ga0065697_1000588_pt1 | contig 19224 bp, 25 predicted proteins | sample AntLakMe24m_08um_FD_59086 | JGI IMG/M metagenome (GOLD analysis project Ga0065697, IMG submission 59086) | Hypersaline microbial communities from Antarctic Deep Lake - 24m 0.8um v2 (version 3) | ecosystem: Environmental > Aquatic > Non-marine Saline and Alkaline > Hypersaline | place: Deep Lake... | reverse complement strand
CGCGGCCTGCGGCGGCTGGCCCGCCTGTGGGAACGGCGCCGAGCTCCCGACGGCGACCGAGGGCTGGATCGCCCTCGGCCACCGGCTGCTCGCGGTCGTCGTGGGGGCCCTCGTTGCCCTCTCCGCCGTCCTTGCATGGCGCGACGGCGCGAGCCGTCGAATCCGGGCTGCGCTCACCGCCGCGCTGCTCGTGTACCCCGCGCAAGCCGGCGTGGGCGCGCTCGTCGCGGTGGGCAGCCTCCCGGCCGCGCTCGGCTCTCTTCACCTTCTCCTCGGCGTGGCCATCTTCGCGGCCGTGCTCGCCGGGCTCGCGTGGTGGCTGGAAGCCGAGACCGGCGACCCGGACGACGTTCCGGTCGACTTCCAGCCCGGGACTGACGACCTTCCGCCGGTCGAGGAGCCCCCGAACCCGGATGTACCGACCGCAAGGTCCCCCGGCTGCGGGCGACTGCGGCGGCGTACTTCCGGCTGATGAAGCCGCGGCTGATGTGGCTGCTCTGTCTGGTCGCTGCCGCCGCGATGGCGCTGGCCGGCGGTTCCGGATTTACCCCCCGCATTGTGGCCGCGACGCTCGTCGGCGGCGCGCTCTCTATCGGCGCCTCCGGCACGTTCAACCACGTGCTCGAACGCGACGTGGACAAGCGGATGCAGCGCACGAACGACCGCCCGCTGGCGACCGACCTCGTGCCGGTGTCCCACGCGCTCGCGTTCGGGGGAACTCTCACGCTCGTCTCGGTCGGTCTGTTCTGGACGGTAAATCCGCTGACAGCGGCGCTCGGACTGATCGCTATCGTGTTCTACAGCGTCGTGTACACCCTCATTCTGAAGCCGAACACGGTGCAAAACACCGTGATCGGCGGGGCCGCCGGCGCGCTCCCCGCCCTCATCGGCTGGGCCGCGGTGACCGGCGAAATCGGCGGCGGCGGGCTGTTGCTCGCACTGGTCATCTTCCTGTGGACGCCCGCGCACTTCTACAATCTCGCGTTGGCCTACAAGGACGACTACGAGCGCGGCGGCTTCCCGATGATGCCCGTGGTTCGCGGGGAGACGACGACGCGCCGGCACATCGTCTGGTACCTCGGAGCGACGCTCGTCGCGGCGGTCGCACTCGCGGCGGTCGCAGAGCCGCTCGGCGCACTCTACGCCGTCGTGGGTGTCGCCGTCGGCGCCCTGTTCCTCTGGATGGTCGTCCGGCTCCACTACGAGCAGACTGAGGACGCGGCGTTCCGGGCGTTCCACGCGTCGAACGCCTACCTCGGCCTCCTGCTGTTCGCCGTCGTGTTCGACGCGCTCGTGGTCTGAGCGCGGTGGTCCAGGAGAGACGTCCCGCCAGACGCCTCTTTTAAGACCGCTCGCGCCCCAACGTTTCTCGTATGACCCGCATCGAAGTCGAGTACTGCGTCCCGTGCGGCATGTTGAACCGCGCCCGAGATGTCTCGGAGGCGATCCTCAAGCAGTTCGGCGAGGAGATCGACGAAGTCGCGTTAGTGACCGGCGACGACGGTGTGTTCGTCGTGCGCGCCGACGGCGAGGTCGTCTTCGACAAGACGGAAGACGAGTACGACGTGGACGCCATCGTGCGCGCGGTGAAACCGTATGTCGGCGCGGCGGCGTAACGGCGTGACCGGCTGACAGCCTCGCAGTCGCCTCCTTCCGCTACTCGCCTTTATAAACGGCTCGCGCGGAGTTCGACACCACGAGGAGGCTGCTCGTCCCCATCGCGACCGCGGCGAAAAGTGGATTGAGGACCCCCGAGACGGCCATAGGGATCGCGACCGCGTTGTAGACGAACGCCCACCCGAGGTTCTGCTTGAGCCGGCGGTTCGTCCCGCGGGTGACTGCGAACAGTTCCGGAATTGCCGACAGGCGGTCCTCCAGCAGGACGGCGTCGGCAGCGTCGGCGGCCAGATCGGTCCCGCTCGCGACGGAGATACCGATGTCGGCCGCCGCGAGCGCGGGCGCGTCGTTGCTCCCGTCGCCGACCATCGCGACGCGCTCGGTCGCGGTCAGGCGCCGAACCGTCTCGGCTTTCGCCTCCGGCGGGACCTCCGCGAACGTCTCGTCGATCGCGGGATGCTCCTCGAACCGGCGGGCCGCGGCCGGGGAGTCGCCGGTGAGCACGACCACCCGGCGCCCGTCCGCCGCGAGGTCCTCGACGACCGCCTCCCAGCCCTCGCGCACCTCGTCGCCGACGACGAGAACGCCTCTGACGGCCCCGTCCCAGCCGACGTACACGGGGACGCGACCCGCCTCGCGAGCGTCCGCGCCGACCGCGTCAAGCGACTCGGACACGGCCCACGCGTCGCCCTCGAACAGCGACCGGTGACCGACGACGACCTCGTCGCCGTCGATCCGTCCGGAGACGCCCCTGTCCGTGACCGTCACGTCCGCGGCCGCGGGCGACGGTTCGGTCGCGGCCCCCGTGCCGTCGTCCCTCGCCGCGCTGCCGTCGATCGCCGTGCCGCCGTCAGTCGCCGCGGCCGGGCGAGCGGCGATCCCGTCGCCTTCCGTCTCTTCTCCGCGCACCCCCGCGACGATCGCCTCCGCGATCGGGTGGACCGAGGCGCGCTCCAGCGCCGCGGCCCGTTTCCGAACGGTCGCCGGGTCCGTTCCGTCCGTCTCGGCCCCGAGCAGCCGCATCTGCCCGTCGGTGAGGGTCCCGGTCTTGTCGAGCACGACCGTGTCGATGTCGGCCGCCTCCTCGAAGACGGCGTCGGAGACGATCACGATCCCGCGCCGGGCCGCGTCGCGGATCCCGGCCGCGACCGCTAGCGGGGTTGCGAGTCCGAGCGCGCAGGGACACGAGACGATGAGCACCGTGAGTCCGACCAGCGCCGCCTCGGTCGGCGAGGCACCGAACGCGAGGGTCGCGCCGGCCGCGAGGACCGCGACCGCGACGACGAGGGGGACGAACACCGTCGCCAGCTTGTCGACGAGCCGCTGGATCCCCGACCGCGAGCTCTGGATCTCCCACAGCATCCGTACGAGCGTGTCGAGGGTACTCTCTGCGTCCTCGCCCACCTCGACGACAATCGGGGCGTCGGTGACGACGGTGCCACCACGGACCGCGTCACCCTCGCGTTTCGTCGCCGGGAGCGACTCGCCGGTGACCAGGGCCTCGTCGACCGCGGCAGCCCCCTCGGCGACGATCCCGTCGAACGGCACGCGCTCGCTGGGACGTACGAGCAGGCGATCGCCGGGGGCGACCGCGTCCGTCGCGACCGTCTCGCCCGCCTCGGTTCGGACCTCGCGGTCGGTCACAGTCGTGAGCTCCGAGAGTGCACCGGTCGCGCGCCGCTTGATCAGCGACTCGTAGTGGTTGCCGGCGGTGACCACCAGGATGACGGCGATCGTCACGTCGAAGTAGAGGTCGGTCCGGCCGAGGAACATCGCGAGGGTGCTGTACGCGTACGAGCTCACCGCCGCGAGCGACACCAAGAGATCCATGTTCGGCTGGCGAGCGCGAAGGCTCACGTAGGCGCCACGCAGGATGGGGTATCCCGTATAAAACAGGACAATGGAGGCGAACACCCACACCTGCGTGAACAGGTACAGCCCCGAGACCCCGCCCAGATCGAGGAAGGGCTCGTAGCCGAAGTAGGTGGGATACAGGAAAACGACGTACCACAGCATCGCCATCATCCCGAAGAAGCCGCCGCCGATCAGGAACCGGACGACCGCGTCGTCGCCCTCGGCGTCTGGGTCGGCGCGGTTNCTTGCCGAGTACCCCGCGACCGAGAGGCGCTCGGGGAGCTCGTCGGCGCCGACGGCGTCAGGGTCGTAGTCGACCCGGATCGTGTCGGTGGCGTAGCTCGCCTCCGCGGCCGCGACGCCCGCCTGCTCGCCCGCGGTCATTTCNAGGAANGACTCGCAGGTCGCACAGTGCATCCCNTCGACGTGGAGGAACGTCGTCTCACCCTCGAAGTCGTCGTCCGGCTCCGCGTCCGGGCGCCGTTCCTCGACCTCGTCGAGCCCGTCGAGCCCTTCCGCGTCACCGAGCGATCTCGCGACGGCGAGACAGCCCCGACAGCAGAACTCGCCGTCGACGTCCGGGGCCGTATGGGGATCGTCCCCGGTCGGCAGGTCACAGAGTGTACAGGGTGGCATGTGTGTTCGCTTCAGAGGGTCCACAGGAGTGGTTCGTGGCTCGGATACGCCGAGTCCTGCTCGGCGCGATCTGGTCGCCGACTACGTCCGGTCCAGTCGACTACGCCTGTTTCGGGTCCGCCGCGCCGTCGTCACCACCGCCGATCCCCGGCAGGCTCCCGCCGGTCGCCACTCGGAGGCTCGCCCAGATGAGCAGCACATTCACCAGCGTGATCGCGACGAAGATCTCCGATCGGTCCGCGATGAACACCGCCGCGGGGACGAGCCCGCCGAGCACTAAGAGTACGGCCTGTTGGAGCGAGAAGTTCATGCCGTAACCAACGGCCGGCCGAACATATATAACACCCGTGTTTTCAGGGTCCGAGAACGGATAGACGTTATATGGTTCCTTATCAATAACGGGGCCCATGGGCCGAAACGAGGCCGCACACGCGCCCGCAGACGACGTGAGCGGTGACGACAGTGAGCGGTGACGACAGTGAGCGGTGACACAGAGGAGTTCGATCCGATCGGAACCCTCACTCTCATCGGGATATATTTCGTTATCCTGGTGCTTTCGTGGGTGTACATCTACTACATCGAGTTCCTCGGCCGCGATCTGGTCGTTGTGGGGTGATCATTGTATGCACATTCACGCCTACGAGAAGATCTGGCTCGCGGTATCGGTGCTCCTGATACTGTTCCTCATCGGGTCGGTCACGTACGGCGCCGTCGGTCCCGGCGTCGCGATGGTGAGCGACACCGAACCGGCGATCGATTCCGGCGGGCTCGACGAGGACGAGCGGTTCTCGGAGCCCCGTGTCGAACAGGTCGGTGAAAACGAGTACGCGGCGTACGTCGTCGCCCGTCAGTTCACCTTCCAGCCCGACCCGATCGTCGTGCCAGCGAACAGCACCGTGACGTTCTACGTCACCTCCGCGGACGTGATCCACGGCTTCGAGGTCGTCGGAACGAACGCCAACGCGATGGTCGTTCCCGGCGAAGTCTCTGAGCTCACCGTCAAAGTCGAAGAACCGCAGGAGTACGGCCTCATCTGCAACGAGTACTGCGGCGCCGGTCACCACGTTATGGAAGGAAAAGTCAACGTCGTCAGTCAGGCGGAGTACGAGGATCGAACCAGCGGAGGTGATGGCGAATGAGCGAGGCGATCGAAGGCGATCGGACGTTCGTCGACAAGTTCCCCGAAGAGGCGCGGATCGTTCGTGCCGCTCTTCTCAGCTCCTTCTTCGCGCTCACGCTCGGCGCGATCTTCGGGATCATCCAGACGCTCCATCGCACCGACGTCTTCCGGGGAATCATCTCCTCCACCGACTACTACACATCGCTCACCGCGCACGGTGTGTTCCTCGCGCTCAGCTTCACGACGTTCTTCCTCGTCGGGCTGTTCACATGGGCGGTCGTGCGGAGCCTTGATCGGCCGCTGATCAACACCAAAATCACCTGGACGTGGTACGGACTCATGGCTGTCGGGATGACGATGACCGGTATCTCGATCCTCGCCGGATTCGTCGATTCGATCGACATGAGCGCGGACGTGCTGTTCACCTTCTACGCACCGCTACAGGCACACCCCATGTTCTACGCGGGGCTCGCCGTGTTCATCGTCGGGTCGTGGATCGCCGGCGCCGACTTCTTCCGGACGTGGCTCGCGTGGAAGCGTGAGAATCCCGACGAGCGGATCCCGCTGCAGACGTTCATGGTGCTGACGACGATGGCGATGTGGTACATCGCGTCGTCGGCTGTGGCGGCATCGGTGCTCATCTTCCTGCTGCCATGGTCGCTCGGACTGATCGATCAGGTGAACCCGACGCTGACCCGGACGCTGTTCTGGTTCTTCGGCCACCCGGTCGTGTACTTCTGGCTGATGCCGGCGTACCTGCTGTGGTACACCGTTCTCCCGAAGATCGCCGGCGGGCGGCTGTTCAGTGACCCGCTCGCCCGCGTCGTGTTCGTGCTGTTCCTCCTGCTGTCGACTCCGGTCGGGATTCACCACCAGTACCTCGACCCCGGAATCGCGGAGGGGTTCAAGTTCATCTCGATGACGAACACGATGTTCCTCCTGTTGCCGAGCCTGCTCACCGCGTTCACGGTCGTGGCGAGCGTGGAGTACGGCGCCCGCCAGCGCGGTGGGACCGGCCTCCTCGGCTGGCTCACCGACCTCCCGTGGCGGAAGCCCGAGTTCACCGGGATGATGCTGGCGGGCCTGATGTTCGCCGCCGGCGGCTTCTCCGGGATGGTGAACGCCGGGATGAACATCAACTACATGATCCACAACACGATCTGGGTCCCGGGCCACTTCCACCTCACCGTGGGGACCGCGGTCGCGCTCACCTTCATGGCGGCCACCTACTGGATCTGGCCGCAGATCACTAACAAGCCGATCTACAGCCGGTCGATCGGGCTGTTCCAGGTCGTACTCTGGTTTATCGGCATGGCACTGATGTCGAACGCGATGCACGCGCAGGGGATCTTGGGCGCCCCGCGGCGGACCGCAGAGCCGGAGTACTCCGGGTTCGACTACCCGACGATGTTCGGCGGGTTCGAGGAGCTCAATATCCAGATCGCGATCGGCGGGACGCTGCTTTTCGTCTCGACGGTCCTGTTCATCGGGAACCTCGTGCTCACGATGGGGAACCCGAAGGTCTCCGGGCTCGCGGAGTCGCTGCCGCCGGCGCTGTCCGGTCCCGACGACGCGCCGCAGGTGCTTGACAACCTCCGGCTGTGGTTCGGAATCGCGCTCACGCTCGTCGTGCTCGCGTACGCGCTCCCGCTTGCAGCGATCATCAACCGCGGCGGGCTCCTCGGGCCGGGTGTCGGCACGTACCCGGTGTGGCTTGTGCCCGCGCTCGACGCGCTCGCAAACGCGGTGACGCCACTACTCGGCGCAATCGGCGACGCGTCGACCTCGCTCGTCGAGGTGGTTCGATGACCGTCGACGTGAGCCGCGGCGGGCTCTTAGTGACACTCGCGATCTTCAGTGTGATCATCTACGAGCTCCGGACAGTGCTCGACTTCATCGGCATCGAGCTGCCGCTGATTCCGTACATGGCCGGTGTCTTCATCCTCGCCGGCGTGACGGTCTGGTTCATCACGCTCAAGGGAGGCTGGCGAACTGATACCGAGAGCGACGAGCCGACGTAGCGACGCGTCGATACCGCTTCGCTCTATTTCGAGACGGCAATCGGCCGTTTTTTGCGCTTCCGCTGACCTCACCGGTGACCACGGTAGTTATGTATATATAGCGCAAGACACATGCATGGACGGAACACGCGTCACGGTTCAGTGTCGCAACTGTTCGCTCGCGGCGACGTACGACAGGCTCCGAGACGCCCGAACAGCTGTGGACGACCATGAGTCGACGACCGGTCACGACGTCCGGTGGGAGATCGAGTCGCTCGATGCAGGCGTCTCGCAGGCGGGCGCAGACGCAGGCGTCTGCGGTCGTCCGGGGTGCGCGAACGAGGACTCGCCGCTCGTCGACCCGGAACCGCCGGAACCCGAGTCGTAGCCGAAACACCGTCGGAACCGTCGTCAGAGCCGTCGTTAGGATTGTCGACGACCTCACCGCCGAACCCGTGAGTCGATTGTGGTATAAATATGTTCTGAGCATTTCTTTATATTGGAACCACCACACAATATTAACTCCGCGGAGAGCAAAGGATCGCCTGTAACCCATGTCCGATATCGACATCGAACCCACAGACACCGTCGACGCCCGCGGAGCCGCCTGTCCCGGACCGCTCATGGACCTCATCGGTCGAGTCCGATCCGCCAGCTCCGGGGACGTCATCTTGCTCTTGAGCGACAACGATCAGTCGTTGACCGACGTCTCCGAGTGGGTCGACGAGACCGACAACGAACTGCTCGCGGTCGACGAATCGGGCGACGACTACGGCTTCTACGTGGAGGTCGCGTGAGATGACCGACCGTATCGCCATCCTCGGGGGTGGCACGGGCGGAACGGTGCTCGCGAACAACCTCGCGGACCGGCTCGCCCTGGAGATTGACGCCGGCGACGTCGAGGTGACGCTGATCAACGACGACCCGGACCACGTGTACAAGCCGGTGTGGCTGTACGTCCCGTTCGGCCAGCGCGAGCCCGCCGACGGGCGCCGACCCCTCCGCGACCTCGTCGACGACCGGGTCGACGTCGCGATCGACCGGGTGACCGAGATCGACACAGACGCAAAGGAACTCGCGCTCCGTGACGGCTCCGGACCGCTCGGCTACGACCACCTCGTCGTCGCGACGGGCTCGACGCTCGCCGACGACGAGATTCCGGGGCTCGCAGCGGGCGGCCACGACTACTACTCGGAGTCCGGCGCACTGGCGCTCAGAGACGAACTCCTCTCGATGACCGAGGGCCACCTCGTGTTGAGTGTCGTCGGCACGCCGCACATGTGCCCGGCGGCGCCGCTGGAGTTCGTCTTCATGGCGGACAGCTGGTTCCGTCAGCGTGGGCTCCGCGACGACATCGAGATCACGTACACGTACCCGATCAACCGCGTCCACGGCAACCCCCAGATCGGCGAGTGGGCGGACCCGATAATGGCGGAGCGGGACATCAACACGGAGACGTTCTTCAACGCCGAGTCGGTCGACCCGGACGCGAAGACGATCACCTCCATGGAGGGGACGGAACTCGACTACGACCTGTTGGCCGCGATCCCGCCACACCGCGGCGTCGACGTGGTCGACGAGGCAGGGCTGGGCGATCGTGGCTGGGTCGACGTGGATAAACACACCTTAGAGGCCGAGACGGCAGACAACGTGTACGCGCTCGGCGACGCCGCGACGACCGGCGTCCCGAAGGCGGGAAGCGTCGCCCACTATCAGGCAGGCGTCGTGGCACAGCGGCTTGAAAGCGAGATCCGCGGTCGGCCCGCAACCGCGACGTACGACGGAAAGACGCTCTGTTTCATCGAGACGGGGATGGACGCCGCCTCGTTCGTCGAGTTCGACTACGAGAACCCGCCGTCGCCGGCGCCCCCCTCCGAGAAGCTCCACTGGTCGAAGCTGGCGTACAACGAGTCCTACTGGCTCACCGCACGGGGGTTCGCTCTGAGATGACGGGTGACGACCCCGAAAGCGGAGGAGAGGATCTCGACCGCGACGACCTCGAATCGATCGTCGCCGAGAATCCAGAGGCGGTCGCGACGTTCATCGACCGGCTCGATGCGGTCAACGAGTTCCTCGACGTGGTTGCACTCGGTGAGGGCGCGCTCACCGACGAGATGGTCGTCGAACTCGCGGGCACGGCCTCGACGCTCGCGGAATCGGCGGACGGGCTCGCGACCGACGAGACCGTGGCACTCGCCGAGACCGTCGGCGGGAACGGCGCGGAGCTTCGCGAGGCGATGGAGACGCTGATCGCGCTTCAGCGAAGCGGGACGCTGGACGAGCTCGCGGAGGTCGCGGAAGTGGGATCGCTCGCAACCGCCGCGCTCGACGACGAGATGGTCCGCTCGCTGGCCGGAACGGGCTCCGCGCTCGGCGAGGTGGCAGACACCGCCGCGGACGACGACACCCGCGATGGGCTGAAGACGCTGTTGGCGGGGGTCGGCGCCGCCCAACGGAGCGATCCGGAATCAGTGGGCGCACTTGGGCTCGCGCGGGGGAGTCCGCGATCCGGAGGTCCAGTACGGGCTCGGCTACGTGCTCGCGATCTCGAAGGCGATCGGGCGAGAACGCGCGGAGACCGACGACGACGTGTGAGATCGCTGGTAGCGTCCGCACCGGTCGCCGCACCTCTTTCATCGTTCTCCCTGCTACGCCCGTCACACCGGGTCCGAGCCGTCGACCGCCGCAGTCGAACCACCTGACTTTTTGATCGCTCGGAGCGTCGGCAGAGGCATGACAACTCCAGACAGTCGGCTCACCTTCGGCATCCTCGGGACGGCGGGGATCGCGCGGAAAGCCGTCGTCCCGGCGATCGCGGCGAGCGACCACGCGCTCGGTGCGGTCGCGTCCCGGGACGGCGAGCGCGCCGAGCGGTTCGCCGAGGAACACGCGATTCCGCGGAGCTACGACTCGTACGAGGCGCTGCTCGAAGACGATGAGATCGACGCGGTGTACGTCCCGCTCCCGAACGGGCTCCACGCCGAGTGGACGAAGCGGGCAGCCGACGCCGGACATCACGTGCTCTGCGAGAAGCCGCTCGCGGTCGACGCGGCGGAAGCGCGCGAGGTGACCGATCACTGCGCGGAGCGGGGCATCACCCTGATGGAGGGGTTTATGTACCGATATCACCCGCGCACCGAGCGCGCGCTTGAACTGGTCGAACGGGAGTTAGACGACGTGCGCACCGTGACCGCAACGTTCCGGTTCCCGCTGTACGACCGCCCGAACGACGTGCGGCTGGACCCCGACCTCGCCGGCGGGTCGCTGATGGACGTTGGATGTTACCCCGTTTCAATCGCCAGGGCGGTACTCGGGACGCCTGACCGGGCGTACGCGCACACGCACGACACCCGTGATGCCGGCGTCGACACGGAGCTCGCGGGCGTGCTAGAGTACGAGGACGGCCGGTCGGCGCGCGTCGCCTCCGGCTTCGACACGCAATTGGTCCAGCGCTACCGGATCGACGCGACCAACGGCTGGGTCGCGGTCAAGCAAGCGTTCGACACACCCGCCGACGAACCGGTGGAGCTGACCTACAAGATCGACGGACGGCACGGCGTCGAGACGTTCGATCCCGTTGACCACTACCGGCTGCAGGTAGAGCACTTCGCTGATCGCGTCGCCGACGGCGCTCGCCCGTTGACCGACGGAAAAGAAGCGGTCGCGAGTATGCGAGTTATCGACGCGTTATACGAGAGTGCCGCCGGAAACGGGTCGGTCGCGGTCGAGTAAGAGGGGAATCGGGTCCGCCGTCAGACGAGTAGCTGGATGTCCGCGTCGACCATGTCCTGGAACGCGGAGGCAGCGCCGACGCCGGTCGTGACGCCGTCGTAGAAGTCGTCCTCGTCGTAGCCGAGCAGGTCGATCGTCATCTGACACGCCTGCAGTTCGACGCCGCTCGCGAGCGAGGTCTCGATGAGCTCCTCCACCGTCGCGACGTCGTTGTCGTCGATTTTGTTGCGCATCATGCGCGTCGTCATCCGGTCCATGCCCGGGAGCGCGGCGATCATGTTCGGGACCGGCATGTTCGGGTTCCCCACGGAGCTGAGCTGGAGGTTCTTCGAGTTCTCCTCGTGGAGGATCTCGAGACCCCAGAACGTGTGGAAGATGGTGACGTCGTAGCCGAAGGCGGCCGCGGTGCTCGCGAGGATGAGCGGCGGGTACGCCATATCGAGCGTCCCCTTCGTCGCGATGATGACCATCTTCTGGGGACCGTCGTCGTCGACGTCGGTCCGGAGGTCCGATACCTCGGTCTCGAGTGCGTCGATGCGGGCCTGCAAGTCGGCGACGGCTTCGGGATCGAGATCGTCGTTCGTCGACGCCGGTGTGTCCGCGCTCATCTCACTCGGTCTTCCGGACGTAGTGTTTGTACACGTCCTGGCCGTCCTCGGTCGCCTCTTCCTGATCGACGAGTTCGGCCCCGTCGGTCGATTCCGCCCAGCCCGCGATGTCGCTCATGCTCCCGGAGTCGGTGGCGACGATCTCGAGTACCTCGCCGGCGGCGAGGTCGTCGAACGCGCCTTTGGTCTTGATCACGGGCATCGGGCAGTTCTGTCCTCTCACGTCTAGCGTCTCGGCTGCGGTTTCCGTACTCATGTTGGGTTCCCCGTGTTGGGGTTACTGCACAATACTGGTTCCCGCGGTATAAGTGTGTCGATACTTGTGATTAACCTGAACAACTGAATTATCGAACGCGCACCACAGACGGTGTATCGCCCTACACGTGCGTACAATGGTTTTGAATGAGCTTTCACCACATCATTATATTGTGTGTATAGTGAATTACTATACGAACTCTTAAGTTCCTTCCCTCATTATGAGTGGATGTACATGGACGCAGACGAGATGGACTTTCCGACCCCGGACTCGGACGTCGACTCGATCGAACCCGAATCGCTCAAAGCTCGCATCGACGACGGCGAGTCGGTAACGCTGCTTGACGCCCGGATGTCGAGCGACTACGAGGAGTGGCGGATCGACGGGCCGAACGTCGAGTCGATCAACGTGCCGTACTTTCAGTTCCTCGACGAGGAGATCGACGACGACGTCCTCGCCCGCATCCCCGACGACGAACACGTCACAGTGCTCTGTGCGAAGGGCGGCGCCAGCGAGTACGTCGCGGGCGCGCTCGCCGACCGCGGCTACGACGTCGATCACCTGGAAGACGGGATGAACGGCTGGGCATCGATCTACGAGACTCATGAGGTGACCGACTACGACGGTCCAGGAACGCTCATCCAGTACCAGCGTCCCTCCAGCGGCTGTCTCGGCTACCTACTGTACGACGGCGGCGAGGCTGCGATCGTCGACCCGCTGCGTGCGTTCACCGACCGCTACCTCGCCGACGCCGAGGAACTCGGCGTCGAGCTGACGTACGCCTTCGACACACACGTGCACGCCGACCACATCTCCGGGCTCCGCAATCTCGCCGACGAAGGCGTCGAGGCGATGCTCCCGGCCGCCGCCGCCGACCGCGGCGTCACCTACGCCGACGATGTCACGCTCGTCGAGGACGGCGACGAGTTCACCGTGGGCGACGCGACCGTCGAGACCGTGTTCACGCCCGGACACACGACCGGGATGACATCCTACCTGCTCGGCGACAGCCTGCTCGCGACGGGCGATGGATTGTTCATCGAAAGCGTCGCCCGCCCCGACCTCGAAGAGGGCGACGACGGCGCCCCGGAAGCGGCTCGCATGCTCTACGACTCGCTGCAGACCCGTGTGCTCTCGCTCGACGACAACGTGCTCGTCGGCGGCGCACACTTCAGCGACGCCGCCGAACCGGCGGCGGACGGCACCTACACCGCGCCGATCGGCGAGCTCCGTGAGCGGATGGACGCGCTCTCGGCCGACGAAGACGAGTTCGTCGAGACCGTCCTCGCCGACATGCCCCCCCNCNCGGCCAACTACGAGGACATCATCGCGACGAACCTCGGGCAGAACGCCGTCGACGACGACGAGGCGTTCACCCTCGAACTCGGGCCGAACAACTGCGCCGCGAGCCAGGATGCGCTCACGAGCGACGACTGATCCGACCGTGACCGCACCTCACGATCGGCGACAGACCCACTCGCGCGCCACCATCGGGGGTGACCCGCGGTGATCGACGCCATCTTCGCCGACCTGCTGGGCCCCCAGACCGTCGACGCGCTGTTCCCGAACGGGATCTCCCGGTACGCGATCGGCGGGCTGCTCGTCGGCCTCGGGACCGTCTTGATATACCTCGGCACGGGGATCACGGCGGGCGCGAGCACGTTCCTGGAGTCGACCCTCTCGTACGTTTCCGGGCAGTCCCGATTCGCACAGTACCTCCCGTCCCGTGACTGGCGCGTCGTGTTCACCGTCGGGATCATCGGCGGTGCCGCGATCTACGCGGTGATCTACCAGGGCGACCCGTGGTCGATCGCGGGCAGCGGCTGGACCACCGAGGTATCCGCTTGGCGGCTGTTCGTCGGCGGAATCCTCGTCGGAATCGGTACCCGCGTCGGGAAGGGGTGTACCTCGGGCCACGGGATCTGCGGCGTCGGATCGGTCTCTCGCACGTCGCTGGTCGGCGTAGCGACCTTCCTCCTCGTCGCGATCGTGACTGCGAACGCCGTCTCCGCGTTGGGGGTGGGGCTATGAGCCGGCATCCCCTGTTCATGCCGCTGATCCTCGGCGGCGGGCTCGTCTTCGGCTTCGGGCTCGGGTTCAGCCACATGGCGCGTCCGGAGGTCGTCATCGACTTCCTGACGTTCGAGGACTTCGGGCTCCTGTTCGTGATGTTCGGCGGCTCGATCGTCGCTGGACTCGCGTTCTGGACGCTCCCGAAGCTACGCGACACCGCGCCGCTCACCGGTCGCCCGTACGGCCGTCGCCTGAAGTCGTTCGACCGCAACGTCCTGATCGGCGGCTCCATCTTCGGGGTCGGCTGGGGGCTTTCGGGCATCTGTCCTGGCGCCGCCTACGCCAGCCTCGGTGTCGGCAACTGGCCGATCCTCTACGCGATCGTCGGGATGTTCATCGGCGCCTACGCGCAGGGCGTCTGGCGGAGCCGCGACGCCGACGACCCCGCGGTGGCTCCGAACGACGACTGACGAGCGTCTCCGGACCGCAGATCCGGCCCTCGGCGGCGGACACCCGTCCCCTACTGAGATTCGATTTTCTACGACGACCCGTTCGTCCACCCAGTAACAGTCGCGTTCCGCACCATGACACACAACCCTTCAGATACGAACGAGCCGACCGACGCGACGGCGAACGCCGCCGCTCCCAACGACGGTCCGCCCGTCCCGACCGAGCGCATCATCGACATCGCAACCGACCTACTCGCGATCGATACACAGAATCCGCCCGGCGACGTTCGCCCGGCGATCGCGTATGTCGAGGAGTTACTTTCGACGGCCGGCTTCGACAGCGAGCGCATTGCGACCGACCCGACGAAGCCGAATCTGATCGCGACCGTGTCGGGCGAGTCCGACAGAACTCTGTTGTACAACGGTCACGTGGACACCGTCCCATTCGAGCGCGAAGCGTGGGATCGCGACCCGCTCGGTGAACACGACGGTGACCGGATCTACGGCCGCGGTGCGACCGACATGAAGGGGCCGCTCGCCGCAATGCTCGCGGCCGGCGAGGCGCTAGCCACCGCCGATAGAGACCCCCCGGTGTCGGTCGCGTTCGCGGTCGTAAGCGACGAGGAAACGGGCGGCGACGCCGGCGTCGACACGCTCGTAGAGCGCGGTGCGCTCGACCGACTCGCGCCCGACGGCTGCGTCATCGGCGAGACGACTTGTTCGGGCGGGCGTCACTCCGTCACCGTGGCAGACCGCGGAAGCATTTGGTTGACCCTTCGCGCCTCGGGTACCGCAGCACACGGCTCGCGCCCGTTTCTCGGCGACAACGCGATCGACCGGCTCTGGGAGGCAGTCTCGCTGATCCGGTCGCGGCTCTCCGCCCGTGATCTCCGCCTCGATGCGACACTGCGACCGATCGTCGAGGAGTCCGTCGCGTTCTACGAGCCGACCCTCGGCGCGAGTACGGCTCGCGATCTCTTCGAACACCCGACCGTAAATCTCGGAACGATCGAGGGCGGCGAGACGGTGAACACCGTTCCCGATTCGGCAATGGCCCGCCTCGACGTCCGGCTCACCGCCGGCGTCGACACCGCGGATGTGCTCGCCGACATTCGCGAGTGTCTCGCCGACTTCACGGCCGTCTTCGTCGCCGACGCGAGCTGGTCGCTCGGGAGCCACGAGCCGATCGAGAGCCCGATCGTCGAGGCCGTAACGCAGACCGCCGGCAGTGTGACGGGTGATCGGATATACCGACGGAGTGCGACCGGCGGCGGCGACGCGAAGACGTTCCGACATGCCGGAGTGCCGACCGTCGAGTTCGGATTCGGTACCGACACCGTCCACGCCGTCGATGAGTACACGACCGTCGAGGCGCTACGGCGTAATGCGGCGGTGTACGCTCGCCTCCCGACCGTGTGGAACGCGATGGTCTCGTAGCGGAGAGCGCGAAGCGAGCGGCGATCGGACGGACATTTCATCAGGATATCGTCGATGCGCGTCGCTGGCGGGGAATAAATAAGAGAGCCGACGAGTCGGCTCAAAAAGGCCGCATCGGGGAACGAACGTCGTTCCTACTCGTTGCCGAACATCTGGCGCATCATCGGATGCATCTCCATCAGCTGCTCTTCTGCGATCTCCTCGTACAGCTTGTACGTGATAGAGACCGCGAGCAGCAGCCCGGTTCCGGAGACCTGACCGATGGTGCCGAGCAGGTTCGCCATGACGGCGAGCAGCCCGACGAGGGCGCCGCCGATGACAGTCACCTGCGGGATGTACCGCTCCATGACCTTCTCGACGACCTGCGGGTTCCGGCGGAATCCGGGGATCTGCATCCCGGAGTTCTGGATCTGTTTCGCCGTCGCCTCCGGGCCCATCCCGGTCGTTTCGACCCAGAAGATGGCGAAGATCGCACCGCCGACAACCATGAAGGTGAGGTCGATGATCAGTCGAACCGCGATCATCCACGGCTCGACTGACGCCGGGATCTCACCCAGGAACCACATCCAGTCCGTACGGGCCTGAATCGGGTTCAGGTAGTAGAACAGCCCGGAGAGGGGCTGACCCTCGATTGCCGTAGACGCCGAGCCATCCGGGCATCCCCGCCCACTGCGAGGAGAGGAGTTGCCCGAGGAACTGGATGTTCGCCTGCAACGCGCGAACGAGGATCATCGGCAGAACGGACGCGTAGATGAGCTTCACCGGGAAGCGCCCGCGAGCACCCTTCACCCGCGCGTGCGACAGCGGGATCTCGACACGGACCGACTCCGCGTACACGACGATCCCGAAGATGAACAGCGTGGTGAAAAGCGCCAAGATGTTCCCCGGATCGAACAGCAAGTTCTGGAGCCCCTCCGCCGTGAACGGCGACAGCGACACCGGCACGTCGCCGACGATGATGCCGTACCAGCTTGCGAAGAAGCCGGACGCGCCGAGCGCGGAGAAGCTGAAGAACCCGCCGACGATCTGCTGGCTCACCGCCGCGATGATAAACAGCCCGACGCCGGAGCCGACGCCCCACTTGCTCACGATCTCGTCCATGAACAGGAGGAGGACGCCACCGATGAAGATCTGTACGAAGATCAGCGCTTCGACGCCGAACGTCCCGATGCCGAGCGCCTGTCCGACGGCCGGATCCGCGGGCAGGAACTCGCCAGTGAACACCATCGGCGCGGCCGTCAGCGCCGTGACGATGACCACCAGCAGCTTCTGGAGGCCCTGGTACAGGACCTGATCGCGCGGGTCGTCGGTATCGAGCCCCAGCAGGTTCGCACCACCCAACAGCTGGAGGACGATGGACGCCGTGACGATCGGTCCGATACCGACCTGTAACAGCGAGCCGGACGAGCCGGCAAGTACCGACCGGAACTGCCCGAAGAAGTCAGACCCCTGACCGGCTGCCAACCCAAACGGGTTGATGTTAGGTCAGGAAGAAGTAGACGACCAAGATGCCGGCCGTCCACATGAGCTTCCGCTTGAACGGAACGTGACCCGCGGGTCGCTCCACGACGGGCATCCGCGTGAGCACCGGTTCAGCGACCTCCTTCCAACTCATTGGTTACGCCTCGTCGTCCTCGTCGTCGGAAGTGTTTTCCGATTCGTCAGCGGCTTCCTCGGCGCGCTCAGAGAGTGTCGCCTCGCCGCCAGCCTCCTCGATAAGTTCGACCGCACCGGCGGTGAACGCGTCGGCGGTGACGCGGAGCTCGCGGCGGACCTGTCCGCCGCCGAGTACCTTCACGACATCGGCTTCGTAGCCGTCCTACGACGACGTCGCGTGCGTCGATGACGTACGCGTCGCCGTCTTCCTCGGCGAGATCGTCTGCGGCGTACAGCGCCGCATCCTCGTCGAGCTTCTGGACGGTGACCTCGAGGACCTCGGTCTGCGCACTCTCGGGTCGTTTGAATCCGTACTTGCCGAGCGGGCCGTAGTTGTGGAACTCGTGTTTCGCGCGACCGGCCGCACCGCGACCGCCGCGGTGACCGGCACCGCGCCGGTTCTTATGCGTTCCGCCGCCGTGCGTGCGAGAACCGCGCTGTCGACGTTTCTTGTTCGTCATCGCATCGCCTCCAGGAGACTGTCGATCTCCTCCGTGGTGTGGCGACCGAGTTCGCCGCCCTCGATCACCGGGTGTTTGATGCCCTCGTGACCGCCGCGGGGGGCGTGGAGTCGGAGCGTCGGCGAGAGGCCCTGCTCGCGCAGGGTCGTCTCCTCGTCGACGAGCGCCTCGGCCAGCGCCTCCAGATCGGCGTAGTCGGTATTGTCGCCGATCCACTCGTCATCGATATCGGCCGAGCCTTCGAGAGGCTCGCCGCGTCGCGCGATGGTGGTCTTGACGACATCCACGCTCGGTTCCCCGAACGCGACGACATCGTTCACCTTGGTGAGCATGCCGCGGTACGAGTCCGTCTCGGGGACGAACGTCGCGTGGTTGACGCGCCCGATATTCAGCATGTCGAGGGTATCCTCGACGCCGTACTCGAGGTTCACGTCGCCGCGGAGCTGTACGATCGCTTGCATCACTCGCTCACCTCGTCGTAGTGGACCTCACGTGCATGCTGCGGCGTTCGGGACTGACGCAGCGTTCTCTAAGGCGTTGAACGTCGCCTTCGCGAGGTTGACGGTCGTCCGGGTGTTGCCGTCGGAGTTCGTCCAAGCGTCTTCGACGCCGGCGAGCTCCAAGATGTTGCGGACTGTCTCCGCNGCGGCCAGCCCGAGCCCCTGCGGGGCGGGCTGGATCTCGACGGTGACGGAGCCGGCCTTCCCCTCGGCCTTGCGGGGTGAGGGAGTTCGTGCCGCCGGGCTGGTCCTCCCAGGACCCGGAGCCGCGGTCGACTTCGATGATGTTCAGCTTCGCGACATCGATCGCCTTCTGGATCGCGCCGCCGACCTGATCGTCTCGGGCCTGTGCGTAGCCGAGGTAGCCGTCGCGGTTACCCACGGCGACCACGCAGCGGAACTTCACGCGGCGGCCGGAGTCAGTCATCCGCTGGACCATGTTGATGTCCAGCACTTCGTCTTCCAGCCCCGGGAGGAGCTGGTCGACGATTTCCGCCTCCTTCAGCGGGAGGCCGGAATCGAGCGCCTGTTCCATCGACGAGATGTCGCCGTTCTGTACCTTGCGGCCGAGTCGCGTCCGCGGTTCCCAGCCGTCGTTGTGTCTACTCATGGTCCTCCTGGATTGTCGCGAGCACGTCGTCGAAGTGCTCNGGTANGTCGGCCGCGTCGAAATCGCCGCTGTACAGCGGCTCGTCGAGCTGCTCGGCGTACGCGGCGATGTGCTCGCCACGCGTACGCGACCAGTCGGCCAGCACGTCATCGTTGTGCGGGATTTCGAGGCCGGCGTCGATCGCTCCTTCCTGTACTGCGAACGTCTTGTTGCCGGGCGTCGCCGTGTTGAGCCCGATGTCGAGGACGGCCTCGTCGAGGCCGGCGTCGACGGCG
>Ga0065697_1000257_pt1 | contig 19268 bp, 19 predicted proteins | sample AntLakMe24m_08um_FD_59086 | JGI IMG/M metagenome (GOLD analysis project Ga0065697, IMG submission 59086) | Hypersaline microbial communities from Antarctic Deep Lake - 24m 0.8um v2 (version 3) | ecosystem: Environmental > Aquatic > Non-marine Saline and Alkaline > Hypersaline | place: Deep Lake... | reverse complement strand
CCCGGTCGGCGACCGCAGCGTTGCCCGCCCGCTCGCGGAGGGTCGCCGCCTCCGCTTCGGGGTCGTCGTAGAGTCGAATCAGGGAGTCCGGCAGCTCTCCCGTCGACACGGTAGAATCAGTCATATCGTACTCTACCGATATGAGCTAGCCGCCTAAATACTGCGTGGTTAGCCGCTGTAGTGGCTGTGTGTACCACAGCCAGGACGACCAGCCGTTGTCCCTTACTCTAGGTGGTGGTAATCAAGTTCGTGCCGTTCATCGAGGGCCTCCTGGACCGGCTGGCTGGGTTCGCCGACCGACCGGCGACGGATCGCCGGTCCCTGCTGGCCGTCCGAGACGACGAGGTTCTCGCGGAACTGTTCGTCGAGTTCGGGGTAATCGGCCCGGTAGTGAGCCCCGCGAGATTCAGTGCGTTCGAGGGCGGTTCGGACTGTCGACTCGGCGACCGCAAGCGAGAACCCGAGGTCGACGGCCAACTCGAAGGCACGACTCGTTCGGTCGCCTTCGATTCGGAGCTCACCGACACGGTTCCGAACGGCCCGGAGCTCCGAGAGCGCCTGCCGAAGTCCCTCGTCATCCCGGATGATCCCGGCATCCGTCCAGAGGATTTCGCCGAGCTCGTCGAGCAGCTCCTCGGGAGTCGATCCGCCATCGGCGGCTTCAAGCCGGGCGAGTGCGGCGAACTCCCGCTCGGCACGGGCGCGCATCCGCAGCGAGAGGTCGGTATCGGTTTTGGCGACCACCGAGTCAGTACCGCCGTCTGCCGCGAGGCCACCCGACTGGAACGTCTCGGCGATATGTTGGCCGACCGGTTTGGCGACCGCCACGGTTTCGGCCAGCGAGTTGCCGCCGAGTCGGTTCGCACCGTGGACACCCGCCGTGGTCTCGCCGACCGCGTACAGCCCGTTGACGCCGGTTTCGCCCGTCTGTGGGTCGATATCGACCCCGCCCATCGTGTAGTGGGCAGTGGGTGCGACCTCCATCGGCTCACTGGTGATGTCGACGCCCAGCGAGGCGAATCGCTCGACCATGCTCGGCAACCGCTCGCGGATGTAGTCGTCGTCGCGGTGGGAGATGTCGAGATAGACGCCGCCGTTCTCCGTCCCGCGGCCCTCACGGATCTCTTGAGTAATCGCGCGGGCAACCACGTCGCGGGCGTCGAGTTCCATCTGATCCGGCGAGTAGCGTTCCATGAACCGCTCGCCCTCGCTGTTGTAGAGCCGCCCACCTTCACCACGGACGGCCTCGGTGACGAGTCGACCGTCCCAGTCGTCGCCGTAGCGGTCGCCAACCATTCCGGTCGGGTGGAACTGGACGAACTCCATATCCAGGAGTTCCGCGCCTGCATCGAGTGCGAGTGCCGGGCCGTCGCCGTTGTTTTCCTCCTCACGAGATGAGTGACGGTTGTACATCGCGCTGGAGCCACCTGCGGCGAGGACGACGTGATCGGAAACGAAGACGAGGTTGTCGCCGGTCTCCATGTCGAACCCCACGGCACCCTCCACGCGGTCGCCATCCGACAGCAAGCGGGTGATCATCACGTTTTCGCGGTAGGGAATCGACAGCGACTGGGCTTTGTCGACGAGCGCATCGAGCATCGCCTCGCCGGTCCGATCGCCCACGAAACACGTTCGTCGAAAAGACTGGGCTCCGAAGTAGCGCTGCTGGATCTTGCCGTCATCAGTGCGGGCGAAATCCATCCCCCAGTCGTCGAGTTCGTGGATGCGGTCGGGCATCTCGCGGGCGACGAGTTCGACCGCCGCGGGATCGTTGAGGAAGTGACCCTCCCGAAGCGTATCGGCGGCATGGATCTCCCAACTGTCCTCGGGGTCACGACTGCCGAGGGAAGCGTTGATTCCACCGGCGGCCCACGTCGTGTGCGCATCGCCGTGATCACGCTTGCCGATCACGAGTGGTTCGACGCCCTGCTCGCGGAGTTCGATAGCGACACGCGCCCCCGCAGCCCCGGCCCCGATAACGAGGACGGGAACGTGAATCTTCTCGTAGTCGACATCGCTTCCGGTCGCGTCTGTCGACCGGGAGGCCGATGCGTCGCTATAGATAGAACTGGTTGTATACTGGCTCATTTGATGGGTGAGACGCCGAAATGCCTCTACTAGAAGGAAGGGGACCGAGCCTCTTGAGGGCTTCGCGCCAGGGGATTAGTACACAACAAAACGCGTAATAATACCTCCTTCAGATATGAAATAAATCGACCCCTGCGGAGCCCCCGACGGCCGCACTGGCTGGGGATCCGACCGGCCGAATGTGGGGTCTGGTGACTGGTAGCCAGCACTGTCAGTTCGACCGAAACAATCCCTAACCCGGTCGACGCCCGTGTTGTAGCCACGCTCTCTAATGGTCTCTGCAATCGACTCCGCCCTCCGGTCGACCGGCCGCCGAGCCATCGATACCGCTCCGTGGCTCGAACCGCCGCTTTCGGCCGCCCGTACGGCCTACGTAAAAACGATCCTGGATACCGTCGCGTGGCGACACCGCCGCCAGCACGCCGCGCCGATCAACCCCTACGAACTGCTGTGGGTCGACCCAGCGGATATCGAGTACGTCGCAAGCGAGTTCGAGGGGCCGAAGTTCCAGCGACTCGGCCGGGTGGTCGGCGGTGACTGGGACGAGCCGGATATCCGCTTCACCGAGACGGATATGTATCAAGGATTTAAAAATCACTTCGACCGCGGCGTGCCGTGGGAGGAGACGGCGTTTTTCGAGCGCGTGGCCGCCGGGATCGACCTCGGCCGCACGCCGTGGGGCTGTGACTCGCGGGACGCACTCCGAGAGCGCTGTCGACGGCTCGATGCGCTCTACGATCGGATCGACCGCGAGGGGTATCTGAGCCAGCCGGAACTGCTCGCCACCGAGGATGGCGACGACCCGATGGGGGCCGGGCGGACTGATCGACTCGGACAGTTGATCAAAGACGAGATCTCCGTCGACATCGGCCGCGAGGGCGATCTGCTGTTTGCCGACGGCCGCAACCGGCTGTCGATCGCCAAACTCCTCGGGGTCGACCGAGTCCCGGTCTTGGTCCTCGTTCGACACGACCGCTGGCAGCGGGTCCGAAATCGAGTCGCAACCACCGGGCACAAACCGACCGCACTGACCGAACATCCTGATCTCCGGCGGCTCGACGGAAGTGACGCGGGGTGGGACCGACCCCGATCGATCGAGCCGTGGCTGTAGCGGCCGTCAGAGAGACCCGATCTCGTCGGCCCGCGTCGTCGCTTCGATCTGCCGGGAGCGATCGGACGACCCTAGAACCGCCCGGAGTAGATCCGCAGTTGGATTACCGATCGCTTCAAAAAAGCGCGCAACCCGCTGTTTCCAGCGCGTCTCACGGTCGGATGTGGCCGCCAGTTCTTCGACGGTCGACTGTGCCTCGCTGTCCCCGACGGCAACACGAACGAGATCCCGTGTGGCGAGTTCGGCGACCTGCTCGGGAACTGGATCGCTCTCGCTGACATGCGTGTAGACGGTTGGGGCTTCACAGAGCGCGCTCCCAACGGCGACCTGCGCCGAGTCGGTGACCACCAGCGACGCACCCCGGGCGAGGTGTGGGGTCTCCCGCGGCGGCACCGTGATCCGGCTGGCGGCCAGCGCCGGATGTGGGTCGTCGACGTTGTCGACATACACTCGTCCCACCGTCGAGAGCGTCTCGACGAGCTTCCCTTTCGTTCGTCGACTGAGACCTCCCTCGGGAGCGTTGTACGGGCTGGCTTTGGCCGTGAACAGAGCGATTGTGTATTCCCCCGGTTCGTCGACGCCGTGGCGCTCCCGAACCGCCTCGTCGGGTGAAAACCACTCCGGGTGGTATCGAGCGGCTGCGCCGTAGAGTGCTGGCGAGACGATATCGCCGTCTACGGCGGTCGGTTCGTCCCACGATACCAGTCGTGCACCGGTGAGGCGGCTTGCAGCCCGCACTGCTGGGGTCGACTCGCCGACGATCACGCTCGGAGCGAACGCCCGGGTGTACCGACCCAGCCGCACTGCCCCGAGCACCCGTTCGGCAGTCGAGCCGAGCGGTGATGCCGGTGGCGTCGTGAGCACGGTATGCTCGAACTCGACTGCTTCGAGCCGCGCGCTCGCTGCGTGGTTTCGCCGCACGCAGACCCCGACACGATGGCCGTCGCTCACTAACGCGGTGATCGCGTGCATCGCGTGGTCGACCTGCGCGGGTTGGCTGACAACGAACTGAACGCGCACGGTTAGGGACTCGATACAGTGTGGTCGGTCGACGGGGTGGTTCGGAACGCTGTCGGCTGTCGTCGTGGCAGTGGATGGATACTCATATATAACGGGTGTCTCGATGGAATTGCCAAGCGCGAGGTGGTGGGGCGCTGTGAGTCATTGGATACGGTTTGTTAGTATTCACCTACGCAGACGATTCCCGCTGCTCGTCGGTAGCACTCGCTTTGACTCCAGTCACCGTCTCGGCGGGGTCGGCTCTCCAGCTCTGATCCCGATTGGACCCCAATTACGGTGGCCGGAATCGGCTGTGTGCGAGCCATGCATCCCAGTTTGTACCGCATTACTACGGTTGGTCCTCGGATAGATGTCGGCAGACAGACTGTTGCAGCGAGCAACTGAGATCGGTATTTAGGTCGCTGGCCCGTCGTGGAAACAGCGATGGGAACCGTCTGCATCTCGGTCGACGCCGAACTCGGCTGGGGATTTTTCGATACCGCCGAGCCACCGATGGGGCGGTCTCAACCGGGCAGTGTGGGGCTGGGACCAGCTCCGTGAGCTGTGTGATCGCTACGAGATCCCCGACAACGTGGGCGATCGTCGGCCATCTCTGTCTGGACGACTGTGACGGCTTCCACCGCGATCATCCGCTCGGGACCGAGCGGTTCGAACGGGAACGAACCGACTGGGTCTCCCGGCCGTCACTCCGGTTCGGCCCGTCGCTGGTCGACGACGTGCTGTCGGCCGAGGTCGACCACGAAATCGGCAGCCACTCGTTTTCACACCCGGACTTCGAGAGCGATGCGGTCACCGAGGCCGTCGTTCGGGCGGAACTCACCGAGTTCGAGGCAGCCACCAGCGACTACGGGGTTGAGGCCACCTCGTTCATTTTTCCGCGAAATCACATCGCTAACCGCGAGCTACTCGCCGACTGGGGATACCGCTGTTACCGGGACGTCTCGCCAACACGGCAACTGGAGCCGCTCCCCCGCCGACAACTCGAAAAACTCCGACACACGACGACGGGATCGCCCCCACTGGTGCGTCCACGCGTCGACGAGTACGGACTGGTCGCCATCCCGGCGTCGCTGTTCCTGTTCGGCTTCGAGGGCTACGGCCGGACTGTCGCCGAACTCATCGGCACCGATCCGATCGTCAGGCAGGCAATCGCTGGCATCGACGCGGTCGCAGCTACTGACGAGCTGTTTCACCTGTGGCTCCATCCGAACAACATCACGACACTGGCGGACCGCAACCGGTTGGAAGCGATCTGGCAGTATCTCGCTGCTGCACGCGAGGCCGGGCGGGTCGACGTGAAAACGATGGGTGAGATCGCTCGTGACGTGCTCGCCGCCGAGCCACAGTACGCCTGAGTGTACGCCGCCCGAAACAGCCGTCTACGCCGTGTTGTGTTCGGCGAGCGCCAACTGCCAGCTCGTCAGGTCCTGGAGGTCGTGGCCGTCGACGATCCACCGGTCGTCATCGCACCCATCGATCAACTTGGTTATCAGCAGTGTCGTCGTGGTTGCCAGCGAAAGCGGGAATCGATCGTCAGGATAGAACCCGAAGGCGGCCAGCAGCTCCGCCGGAATCGCGCCGGGGCGGGCCGACACGAGGTCGACGAACTCGGCCTCCGACAGAATCCGACGGAGCAGCGCCGCCAGTACCGATCGACGGTACTGGCCGCCGATCAGCGGGACGACATCGGTGAGTTGCATCCGTGTCTCTCCGTTCGCCGTTTTGATGCCCGTGACGATTCCGGCGACGGGCTCCCCACCGCGGTGGGCCGTGTAGGCGCGGTAGGTCCAGCGTGGGTTGTCGAACCGCCACTCGTAGAACGCGCGGTTTCTGACGGCGTGAATCCGGTTCGGAACCGCCGTCTCGTAGAGCCGCTCGAACGTCTCACTCGGAACGTGGTCGTGGCAGCGTACGCTGATGTCGTCACCCCCGGTCGGTGCGGCGAGCCGCTGGCGGGCGGTGTTATACAGTTGCAGTATCGGTCGACCGGCCCCCGCGAGTCGGGCGAGCCGGTTGTCGTCAACCATCGACTCGGGGTGGTGGATGCGGTGAGAGAGTGCGAACGGACCGACGACCGCACAGCCGAGCTTGAGATAGCCCGGCCGGGAGTACTGGTTCGGGACGCTGAACTGCACGACCGGCTCCTCGCGGGCTCCGTACTCGTCGTATGCCCGCTCGGTCATTCGGGTAAAAAAGTCCCTTGCGCCGGTGGTCGGGGTCGACCATCGTATCGCAGGTCTGGACGCCGAGCAGCCGCCGACGGCCGGTCTCGATCTCGAAGGCGAAAAACGGCCGCGCACCGACGAGCTCGCCACCAGACTCTGCAACGAAGATCGGGATCTCCTCGACAGCGGGGGTCTCAACGAACCGCCACTCGAACCAGTCGTCGGTCGCATTGTGACCAAAGACTGACTCATAGAGCGAATAAAATGCCTCGCGGTCGTCCGGTCTGTAGCGGCGAATCCGATACTCCTCTCGCCCGGCTCTCCGCGTTTTGTGGCTGTCGACCGATGCCATACGGGAACCGCAGCTACCGTCCGGTTTGTTATGCTGCCGTTAGTCTCGGGATCCTGGAGAAAGGCAGACACCGGAGACGGCGGCCGTCGAGTGAAATAAAAGGCAAGACAGTTATCGCCGCCGTGGATTGATGGGGTAATGAGTATCCTTGCCGAGGCGCGGGCGGTCATTGAGGCTGGCCCGGTCTGTGACAGCTGTGTCGGTCGCGTGTTCGCCGACCGGAGTTTCGGCCTCTCGAACGTCGACCGCGGTCGGAGCCTCCGGATCGCGGTCGACCTCGACGACGACGAGCCCTACGAGTCGGTCGAGCCAGGCGACTGCTGGGTCTGTGAGGGCGAGTGCGGCCGCTTCGACGAGTGGGCCGACCGCGCGGTCGAGGCCATCGGTGACCCCGAGTTCGGGACCTACCAGGTCGGCACAAAAACCCCGCCGCTGATCGAGGAAAACGACGAACTCCTCCGGATGGACGCCGGGCTTGAGGCCGAGCGCGGCGAGCTATTTAAATCGAATTTCAACCGCGAAGTCGGCAAACGCATCGGCCAACAGACGGGGACCGACGTCGACTTCGGTCGACCGGACGTCCAGATCACCCTCGACATCGAAAGCGACCGCGTCGATACCAAAATCAACTCGGCGTTTATATACGGCCGCTACCGCAAACTGGAGCGGGATATTCCCCAGACCGAGTGGCCCCTGTCGGGAGTGCCACGGCAGCGGCCGCAAGGGCAAACGTCCCTGTGATCACTGCGACGGCGAGGGGTATCTCTACCCCGAGAGCGTCGAACAGCTCAGCGCGCCGGTCGTCATGGACGTGATGGACGGCACCGAGGCCACCTTCCACGGCGCGGGGCGGGAGGACGTCGACGCGCTCATGCTGGGAACGGGTCGTCCCTTCGTGATCGAAATCGAGGAGCCACACCGCCGGACGGTCGATACCGAGCGCCTGGAGGGCGACATTAACGCCTTCGCCGAGGGGAAAGTCGAAGTCGAGGGGCTCCGGCTGGCCGACTACGAGATGGTCGAGCGCGTCAAGGGACTCGACGCTTCGAAGACCTACCGCGCTCAGGTTGAGTTCGACGACGCGGTGGCAAGCGACGAACTACAGGCATCCATCGCGGAACTCGATGGGGCGACAATCGAGCAGTACACCCCCGAGCGCGTCGACCACCGCCGGGCCGGGCTCACCCGCGTCCGGGACGTACTTAACGCTAGCGCCGAACTCGACGACCCCAAGCACGCTACCGTCGAGATCCACGGCGAAGGCGGCCTCTATATCAAAGAGCTCGTCTCGGGCGACGACGGCCGCACCGAGCCGAGCCTCGCCGGATTGTTGGGCGTCGAGGCGGTCGTCACCGATCTCGACGTGACTGCCGTCGAGGGCGTCGACGAGCCCTTCGAGCGCGAGGAGTTCTTCCTGGACTGAATGACCGGATTCCAGATCGGTGTCGATGAGGCAGGAAAAGGTCCCGTCTTGGGGCCGATGATTGCGGCGGCAGTCCGCGCCGATGAGGCCGACCTGCCCGACGGAGTCGCCGACTCGAAACGACTCACCGCGGCCAAACGGGAGTCGTTGGCCGACAGGCTGCAGGCAACGGATGGGGTCGACATCGGCGTCGGCGTCGTCACGGTCCAGGAGATCGACGACCCCGAGACGGATATGAACCGACTGACGGTCTCCGCACAGGTACGGGCGATTGCAGCGGTCGCCGAGGCGGGCGACCAAGCGATAGTCGACGCGGGCGACGTCTCCGAATCACGCTTCGGCCGACGGGTCACAGAGGGCGTCGCTAGCGAAAGTATTGATATCGTGGTGACGGCTGAACATGGAGCCGACGACAGCCACCAACTGGCGGCGGCGGCGAGCATCGTCGCAAAAGTCGAGCGAGACAGTCGGATGGCCGCAGTAGGAGCCGACTACGACGACTGCAGCCCAGTAGGCAGTGGCTACCCTAGCGATCCGACGACTCGGGCGTTCCTGGAGAGCTACGTCGACCGACACGGCGAGCTTCCAGCGTGTGCCCGGCGCTCGTGGTCAACGTGCGAGGATCTGCTAACAGCAAAACAGCAGGCCGACCTCGGCGATTTTTAATGAGTCCTACCGTGACTCGTCAGTCTCGGTCGATTGGTCCGTCGTCGACCGGTCCGTCTCGACCGACAGTTCGGTGTCGGTCGGCTTGTCGGTTGGTTCCGGGAGTCGCCTGATCGTGACGAACCCGACGAGCATGGCCGCAATCCCCAGAATCGCGAAGACGGATGCGGACTCGCCCGTGTTGGTTCCGGCTGCCAACAGCAGCGTTAGCGCGCCGACAGCGACAGCACAGACCCCGAAGACGGCCCGCGAGAGGGCTGATAGTAGCTGTCCGACCGCCCATCGAACGCTGCGCGTGGCAGCGTCGTCCGTTCGTGAGTCGGATGCCATCTGTTCTGCGTTTGATTACCAGATACAAAACGTATCGGATCGGTCAGACGACCGTCTGACGGGACGCGGCCCAATTAAAAAACAGCGGGTTGACCGCTTACCGGTCGGTCATCAGATACCGCAGGATGTCACCGTAGGCCGGCCGAGTGATCAACACCCCGACGAGGACGCCGAGGATCGTGAAGATGGCGAACCCACGGAGGTTGCCGAGCGGCAGCGCCGCCAGCGGTGACATGGCGATGATCGTCGTCGCGGCGGCGACCCCGATCACCCAGAAGGCGCGTCTGAACCGTGAGTCGAAGACACGCTGGCTGGAGACCTCACCCTCCGACATCACCTCATCGGCGATGATGATCAGGTCGTCGACGCCGGTCCCGATCACCGCGATGAAGCCAGCGATCACGGCCAGATCCAGCGGATAGCCGAGATAAGCCGCGAATCCGAGCAGGATCACCACCTCAGAGAAGGCGGTGAGGATCATCGGCAGGGCGACCTTCGGCTCTCGGTAGCGGGCGAAGACCACACCAGCGACCGACAGCACCGAGAGGATCCCGATAATCAGCGAGTAGGTTCTGAAGTTGTCTCCCTGTGTTGGCGAGATGTAAGAGGTCGTCCCGCCAAGCACGTCGAGGTTAGCCGGGAGCGCGCCCGCACGCAGGTTGATCGCCACGCGCTGGGCCTCCTCGAAGGAGGTCGTCGTCAGGATGAAACTCGAATCCCGCTCCCAGTCGCCGCTCTCGATGCTGGCACCGAGGCCGGGATCCATCCCGAAGGAATTGACGACCTCACCATCGACGACCAAGAGCAAACACGGCTCGGTGTTCTCAGGGCTTTGCTGGTAGGTACAGCGTGAGCCACCGGGTGCGAGGCCGGTGTCGACGGCGACCTCACGGAACTCCGAGGCGGAGTCCGGACGGACCGTCACGGGAACGTGTGGCCCCGGTCCGTTCTGCCCCTGACTGGCCGTACTGATACTCTGGAAGTCTTCGCGGGTGAGCACGGCCCGTTCGGTCGTGTACTCGCCGCTGTTGTTCTGGTAGTAGATGTCGACGCGGACGTTCCCGCGGTCCTCGATCAGTTCGATGACGTCCTGACGGTCCTGGCCAGGCACCTCGATGAGGATGTCACCACTGCTTTGGAACTCCTGGACGGTTCCACCGGAGAGTCCGGCCTGATTGATTTTCCCTTCGAGGACGTTGATCGCCTCCTGGCGCGTTGCGTCCGTGACGCTCGAGGAGATCTCGTCGTACTCGTAGCCAGTATCGTCCATCGCCGTCGCGAACTGTGTCTCCGTGATGTTCGGATTGACGACCTCGACGGTGTTGGACTCGGTTTCAGTGGTCGCCTGTCGGGCGATGACATCGGTCGTATCAGTATCCGGGAGTTGGCCCGCAACGTCGGTCTCGACTTGTTGGGCGGTTTCACCGGCAAAATCGACGTTGTCGGCAGTTAGTCCGATTAGGGGGGCCCTAATCCGGGTCCCACCGGCCAGATCAAGGCCGAACCGGAGGTTGGTGAGCGTCGAGGCCTGTTCGGACTCGTTACCGAGGGTTTCCTCCCCGGAGTCGAGAGCTGGCGAAAACAGACGCGAAGCCAGCCAGGAGAATAAAGACGGCCAGCAGCGCGACTCGCCAGTTGGACTTGAGCCAGCCGATCATCGTTTGACCCCCTCGTAGACGTACCAGCGAAGCAGACTCACGTTCACCAGATAGGTGTTCATGAGATCCGCCAGCAGGCCGACCACGAGAATGAAGCCGATCGCCCGCATGATCTGGATGCCGAACACCGACGCCAGCACCGTCATCACTGCCATCGCCGCGATCGACGTGATCGTCATCGTCACACCAGTTCGCATCGCCCGCCGCGTCGACTCGTAGAAATCACCCGACTGACGGAGGATGCTGTTGTTCAACAGGATATCCGAGTCGACGCTATACCCGATCAACATCAGCAGCGCCGCGACCGTCCCGAGTGTGAGATCGATCCCGAAGAGATTCATCATTGCAAGCGGGATCATCACATCCGAGAACGCCGAGACGACGACCGCGATCGACGGCACGAACGTTCGGAAGATCGCGAAAATCAAAATACTCATTCCGGCGAAGGCTGCGACGACGCCGCCGAGGGCGAGCCGTCCCTGTTCAGGGCCGAAGCTCCCGTCGACCGAGTCGACAGTCAGCACAGCAAACCCTGCCGCATTCGCCTCCTGTTCGATCTGTGAGGAGCCGAGGGCATCCTCCTGGAACGTCACGACGAACGAGCCGTCAACGTCGACCTGCTGGACCGACTCCGGGGCGACGCTGAAGGCGTCGTCGATCTGCTGGCGAGGGTTTTCGCCATCGACATCGATTCGCAGCTCAGTACCACCCGTAAACTCCAGTCCCAGATTCGCCGGGGCACCCGTCACCACGTACCAGCCGACGATCACCAGCAGCGCCACCGCCAGCAACGCCAGCGGCACCGCCACCAGTTGGCGGTTCGAGTACTGGGTGTAGTCGACTTCCGGTACCGCGATCTCAACCATACGGCTTCGTCTAACTCAGCCTCGAATAAGCCTTCTTGTTGACGGATATCTTTGCAGAAATATATAAACAATGCTGGAGGATATGGTCGGCGAGTCGCTACGACGTTCTGACCGAACACGGGAGCGAACTGAACCGACAGCGTACTCAAAGATGATTTGAAAAGAGGTGGCAAGCGAAGCGAGCGACCTATTCGAAAAGTGGTCGGTGAATAGCTTTACTGCTCAACGCCGACTAGCTACGCTATGTACCGCGTTCTCCTGCCGGTCGACACACACGACTCACGAGCGCGAGCGCAGGTCGAGGCCCTCCTGGAGCTCCCCGTGGCTACCGGCGACCTCACTGTCGACATCCTCCACGTCCACGAGGGTGAAACGACGACCGATCCCCAGTGGGCCGCCGGTGAGGGGTTCGCCGAGAGCTTCGCCGAGGAGATGGCCGAGACGGTTCGCAACACCGACCGCCTCCCCTCGGCGGTCGAAACCGCCGTCGATCTCCTGGAGGGAAGCGGACTACGAGTTCACTGTTCACGAACGGGGTGGCGAGCCAGCCGTGGAAATCCTCGAATTCGCAGCCGAACAGGACAGCAACACGATCAGTCCTCGGCGTCACTGGGCGGTCGCCGGTCGGCAAGGTGCTGTTCGGCAGCGTCGCCCAAGCGGTGATCCTGGACAGTGATCGACCGGTGACAGTCGTCCCGGACCATTTCGCAGAGGCGTAGTGGGATCGGGAGCGTCCTGGAGGTGGCCTTTTTGACAGCGAGACGTGTTCGTTCGTCTCTGCATGTATAAGTGACACTGAAATAGTACTTAGAGGTCGCAGTTTGATTGCTACGCTATGAGATCCCGCTCGCGTCGACACCAGGTGTGGGAGTACTGTTGGGAACTCGACCGGCGCACTCGGAACGCCCTCCGGATGCGACCGACTGCGCTCCTGGACTACTCGAAACTCACGCCGGAAGAGCGGGAACTGGCCGAGCGACTCGCAACCGATGGCGGTCGCAATGAGCGGGAACAGCCAGTCGGTGCTGGCGGTGGCGGGGACGGCGACGGTGACGGTGGTGGTGGCGGGGACGCGAGCGGCGGCAACGGGAGTGGTGACGATGGATCGGCGTTCGATGTCGGCGGCCAGTACAGCCGTCGACAGAAGATCGGCCTCGTACTGGGGCCGTTGTTGTTCGCGGCGATCATGCTCATACCCACCCCCGAGGGGTTGTCTTCAGGTGGGCAGGCGGTCGGTGCGACTACGGCGTGGGTGGCAGCCTGGTGGATCGGCGAGGCCATCCCAATCCCGGCGACATCCCTACTGCCGATCGTCTTGTTCCCGCTTACTGGGGCGCTTGACGTGGATGCAACGACCGCGCCGTACGCCAACGACCTGATTTTCCTCTTTATGGGTGGGTTTTTCATTGCGATGGCGATGCAGCGGTGGGAACTCCATCGACGCATCGCCCTGCGGACGATCCGCGTGGTGGGTGCCGGACCGAAACGCATCATTCTCGGTTTCATGATCGCGACGGCGTTCCTTTCGATGTGGGTCTCGAACACCGCGACGGCAATGATGATGACACCGATCGGGCTTGCGGTCATCCTCCAGACGAGCGACATCGTCGACCGCACCGACACAGATATTCCCACCGAACAGGGTGAGTTCAACTTCGGCACGGGGTTGATGCTCTGTATCGGCTATGCGGCCTCGGTCGGCGGCGTCGGAACGATTATCGGAACACCACCGAACCTCGTGTTGGTCGGCGCGATCAACGAGACGTTCGATCAGACCATCTCGTTCGCCCAGTGGATGCTGTACGGCGTGCCGATCGCTGCCCTCGGTGTCGTAATAATCTGGGTGTACGTCACCAGATTCATCATTCCACCCAAGATGGACACCTTACCCGGCGGGATGGAGATCATCGACGAGGAACTCAATGCGCTCGGATCGATGAGCCGCGAGGAGAAACTCGTCCTCGTCGTCTTCACTGGCACTGCAATCGCGTGGATCTCGCGGTCGTTCGTTCTGGAACCCATCATTCCTGGAATCGCCGACAGTATGATCGCGATTGCCGGCGCGCTGGCGCTCTTTTTGATCCCCGCTCGGGAGGACGACGGCTCCGTTACGTTCCTGCTCGATTGGGAGACCGCAGTCAACATTCCGTGGGGGATCATCTTGCTTTTCGGCGGCGGGCTCTCTATCGCCGCCGGGTTCGAGGAAACCGGCCTCGCCGAATGGATCGGCGGCCTGCTCGGCGGTCTGCAGGGCGTCTCGATCGTGCTCGTCATGACTGTCGTGGTCCTGTTGACGATCTTCATGACCGAAGTCACCTCGAACACGGCGACCACCGCAATGTTGATGCCGATCATGGCGTCGCTCGCGGTCGGGCTCGCGATTCACCCATATGGGATTATGATCGGTGCGGCGACCGCTGCATCCTTCGCCTTTATGTTACCCGTCGCAACGCCCCCGAACGCCGTCGTCTTCGGGACGGGATACATTACGATGCCACAGATGGCCAAAACCGGGTTCGGACTCAACATCATCGGTATTCTGCTGGTCATCGCACTCGCATTGACCTGGCTTCCGTTGATTTGGGGAATCGATCTCACGCAACTCCCGACATGGGCGGGCTGATCGGTCGGGGGTGACTGCCCGCTTTTCGGTCGGTCACTCGGCGTTCCACTCTCCGCCGACGCGGTCGACGCCCATCATCGCCGCTCCTGGATGCTCGGTAAACACGACTTTCATGTTCTCATCGGGCACGTCGTGTGTGGTTCCAGCATGTTCCATCACCGCGAGCGCGAACGCGCGCTTGCGCTCAAAAGACCGTCCGCGCCGGATCTCGGCGTCCAAAAACAGCAGTGGCCCCTCGACAGCACGGCCGAGGTGGAGGTCGGCCGACTCACGGTCACGGATCGTCACGGCGACGTGGCCCGCGGTCGTTTCCATCTCGGTCGTATACAACTCCGTGACCGTCTCCGCGAACGATGTTTTTTCCGCAGCCGACAGCGAGAGCGTCGTATCGAACTGGAGTAGCGGCATGAGACGACTCGCATCGTCTCCGTCTTGTATCTTCTGGGGCCCACTGACGGCCGTTAGTCGGGGTGGTTCTGTGTGAGGTGTTCGTCCCGCTCGGCTTCGGTCTCGAAAGTCTTGCCGCAGACTGGACAGTCGAACCCGTTGGCTTCGTCTTCGGTCGGCATAGTCGATCACACGGCTCCTGGATACATAATTAGTGACCCCAAGGCGCCGTCCCATCCACCGACGACTGAATGGAAGTGGTCGACAATCGCGGTCACTCCAGTATCGCGATGGCCGTGGAACCGCGAACCCACGGTCGGCTGCCATCGACTCCTACGGCAGATATCGAATGCTCACCACGCCGGGCTCGGAGCGAACCTCGACCCGGTTGACACCGAGCCGTGCGGCCCGCGAGAGCGTCCCCTCGCGGTCGTCGACGACATCCGCAACTGCCTCGCCCGTACCGTCTTCGGGCACGGTCAGAACGTGGATCTCGCCGATCCCGGCCCGCGGCTCCCGTGTCAGCTCGCCGACCGGCTGGTCGGCCGCTAGCTGTCGTTCCTGCTGGGTCGGTGGCTCCTCGCTTTCCTCGATCGACAATGGCCGTCGCTCCTCGATCTCGGTGAGCTGCCACGACACTTCCATCGGGGGATCCGGCGAGACTTCGCCGTCGATGGCGTCGTCGACCTCCACACCGGGGTTCGAGGCCAGTGTGTGGACCTGTCCGTCGTGAACGTCTTTTAAAACGGCCGAGTCGCCGTCGGCGTGGGTAACGAGATACGTGCTCTCTTTTGAGTCGTCGTCAGTCATGAGTGGATGGTCGAGACGCGGGGGTTTTGACGTTTCGTCNCGCGTCGGCGGTGCAGGCAGTAGAGAGGCTAGTCACCGCGACAGCAGATAGTGGCCCGCGGCCATCACGGCCATCATGATCGCTGGCGGGCTGATAGCGGCGATCTGCGGGAGGGCGTAGAGAACGCCCACCACAGGACCGAGCAGGCCGCTCGGTGGATCACGGCAGACCGTCGAGCCGTCGAGTTCGAAACACTCCGGCATCGAGATGATGGCGGCGACGTAGATCGACAGGAGAAAGCCGACGCCGAGCAGCGCCATGATCGTATCGTAGCGCGGATGATAGGAGAAGCCGCGCCGGTGTTTCCGGGCGACAAGCAGGATTGGCGCGAGCAGTGGCCCGGCGGCGAACAGCCCCATGACCGCGATAAACGTCCGGGAGAGCGTCAACGAGCCGCCCGGTGTCCCGGCGGTTTCGCCGATCCAGACCACCAGACTAAGGAGAAACAGCCCCCCGATGAACACGGCCCCGAGCGTGCCGACGAGGACGTACAGTTTAAAAACCCGTGAGTCGCCGTGTCGCAGGGCGTAGGGGAACGCGCCGAACAGCCCGCGGTAGCCGTCTGCCATTGGTGGCGGTAGGCGGCCACCGAAATTAAACGTCGTGGATCAGTTCCCCTCTCGGAGACCGACAGTCGACTATTCGGACAGACGACAATGATTTTACCCCCACCGAACGCGTGTATCCGTATGTATCTGGATATTGGGAACGTGTTGGACACCTCCCCCGGCATCACCGAACAGACCCTCGACCGGCTCGACGAGCGCGTCGGCATCGCCCACGAGCGGATCGCCGAGGGCATGGAGGCCGAAGAACACGGCTATGCCGCTCTCAACCTCCCCGAAACGGTCGACACCGACGAGATCCGTGCGGCGGTCGAACCCTTTGGCACACCCGAGGCAGTGCTGACGGTCGGCATCGGCGGCAGCGCCCTCGGCGCGGCGACGATCTCGGCCGCCCTCGCCGACCAGACCGACGTGGCAGCCCACTTCCTGGACAACGTCGACCCAGAGGACACNGCCGAACTCCTGGAGTCCCTGCCACTCGACGAAACCGTCGTCAACGTCGTCTCCCGCTCGGGGACGACCGCCGAAACGCTGGCCAACTTCCTGGTCGTCCGCGAGGCGATGGCCGACGCGGGCGTCGATTGGACTGATCAGACCTTCGTCACAACTGGCGACGAGGGCAACCTCCGCAATCTGGCTGACAAACACGACCTGCCCTCCCTGAAGGTCCCCGACGGCGTTCCGGGTCGGTTCTCGGCGCTGTCGACTGTCGGGCTGGCCTGCGGAGCCCTGCAGGGCCTCGATATCGAGGGCGTCGTCGAGGGGGCCCGAAGCGAGATGGAGAAGCTCTCGGGGTCCCTGGAGGAGTCGCCGGGCTACGCCTACGGCGCGGTTGCCTACGCGCTCGCCGAGCGCGGCGCGCTGACCAACGCAATGATGCCGTATGCGGAATCGCTGGAATACTTCGCCGAGTGGTTCGCCCAACTGTGGGCCGAAAGCCTCGGCAAGGAGGGGCTGGGCCAGACCCCCGCCCGTGCGCTCGGGGCGACTGACCAACACTCCCAGCTCCAACTCTACCGCGCTGGCCCCCGCGACAAGCTCGTCACGCTCGTTCGCCCCCGCGAACGCGAGGATATCGACATTCCCGAGACCGACCTCGAAGGGCTCTCGTACCTCGGTGGCGCGGGACTCGGCGATCTCCTGGACGCCGAGTTCGAAGCAACCGAAGCCAGTCTCGCCGCGGAGGATCGACCAAACGTTCGGATCGAGATCGATCAGGTCGACGCCCACGGGATCGGCGAACTCCTCTACGCGATGGAGGCCGCCACCGTGATGTACGGCGAACTCGCCGGGGTTTCTACATTTACCCAGCCCGCAGTCGAGTGGGGCAAGAAGGCCGCCCGCGGGCTGCTCGGCGGCGGCGAGTTCCAGGAGGCCGAAGCGGTAGCGGATAAACGCGAGTTCACCATCGAATAGGTAGGTCCGCGTTCCGGTATCGACCTCGGTTATAAACGGTCGGCAGTGAGTCGCTCATCAAGCGACGATGGTACCGCCGCGCGGTGAGCCATGGGAACTTACTTATCCTGTTCATCATGATATATTCGGAACCCGTTCGTGCGGGAGGATATTCATGAAACGAACTGGTGGGGTGATTCGGAACGAGCGGTCGACCGCGCCAGTCCAGACGACGCTTCTGATCGCGGTTTCCGTCGTCGTCATCGTCCTCGTCAGCGCCGTGGCGCTCGGCTACGCCGACCAGGTCGGCCAGTCGACGGCCGTCCCCGCAGGCAATGGCGAGTGTACCTACTCGCTGGAGTTCGATCCACGGGACGTGGCCGGGTTCGCAGAAGACAGGGCCGAAAACCAGCGGTATTCAGATGGCTCGTTCCCCTGTGTGCTCTGGCTTGATGCCGCGGCGAATCGAGGGGTGTCGCCCGGCGACCCCGTCACCGAGTGGCGAGATAAAAGTAGCAACGAATTCACGGCGACGCCGACCGGCGAGGCTCCCGAGTGGGCGGTCGTCGACGGGATCGAAGCCGTCCGGTTCGACGGCAGCCCCAACAGATCCCTGCGGGTCGATGCGACACCCGACGCCATGTCGGTACGCAATGATTCGGGGCTGACCGTGACAATGCTGGTGTACGTGGTCGATAAGAACCACCGGAACGGCGGGCTGTATGCGATCGATGGCGTCGACGGGGACGAGCCAGCCATCCAGTTACGGCAGTCCGACGTGCCGGTCGGGAGTGACCGCTCCGACGAGTGGTGGGCGACCCCCGGTCCCACTCCCGAAATCACGACCGACGGCGAGTGGGCGATCATCACCCATACGACCGACGGCGAGACGGGAACGCTGTTCGTCAACGGCGAGACTCTTGGCACCGAGGGCGATGGCGTCGACGAACTCGGCTCCGAGGTGCGAATTGGTGCGGCGGGATCGAGCCGAGCCTTCGACGGCTACGTCGCCGAACTCTTCGTCAGCAACCAGCGGCTCTCGGCGGGCAACCGGAACGTCGTTCAGTGTGCGATGGACGCCAAACACGACCACGCCGTCGACCTCGATGTCTGCTAATTATTGGGTGGCCTGCGTCAGGGGCTCGACAGCCGTCTCGATGTCGACTTCGCTGGCGACCTCGCTCAAAAAGTCGCCCTTGATTTCTGAGACGCGGGTTTCGATTTCGGCGACCAGCGGCGGCTCGAACTCCTCGCGGACCCGGTCGAGTCGTTCGGTTTCGGTCTCGATCCGGTCCCGTAGATAGCGTGCCCCACGGCCGTTCTCGTCCGGATCCGGTTTGGGCGTCAGTTTGTTGGCGACGAGGCCACGCACTGCCAGCCCCTTCTCGTCGAGTTGTCCGATGGCGCGTTCGGTCTCGTTGACCGAGAGTTCGTCCGGGTTCAACACGAGGAAGAAGGCGGCGTCCTCACGGAGGGTGCGACCGGCGAACTCGAAAAAGTCCTTGCGCTCCTGGAGCTGGGCGAGAACCGGATCACCCTCCATAACGCGCCGCGGTTCGTTCGTTCCGACGGCGGCTTTCTCGAAGAGGTCGATGCTAACCTTCCGTTTCTGCATCAGTCGGTCGATCCAGTCCTCCAGGAGGTCCGGCAAGCCGAGCAGCCGCAGCGTGCCGCCGGTCGGCGAGGTGTCGAAGACGACCCGGTCGTAGGCGTCGGCGTTGCGCATGACGTCGACGAACCGATCAAAGAGGGCGGCCTCGTAGGCTCC
>Ga0065697_1000302_pt1 | contig 19385 bp, 20 predicted proteins | sample AntLakMe24m_08um_FD_59086 | JGI IMG/M metagenome (GOLD analysis project Ga0065697, IMG submission 59086) | Hypersaline microbial communities from Antarctic Deep Lake - 24m 0.8um v2 (version 3) | ecosystem: Environmental > Aquatic > Non-marine Saline and Alkaline > Hypersaline | place: Deep Lake... | reverse complement strand
CATCTCCCTGTGAGTTAGCGCCCGGAGCATCTCCCTGTGAGTTAGCGCCCGGAGCATCTCCCTGTGAGTTAGCACCCGGAGCATCTCCCTGTGAGTTAACGCGCGGTACTCCCACGGTCAACCACCCACCAGAAGCTTACTTACGATCGTATCTGAGGACGGGGCTTGTTCGTGGACTCCCAGTCTGCCGACCGCGATTGGTAGTCGGGTGTGTAGTTCCCGCTTAGCGTCCTGAATTACAGGGTGAGTTGACTGTCGCCTAACCCCAAGGGGCGTTCGCCCTCGGGTACAGTTAGTAGCCGCTTGCCAATGTTCTTTGCTGCCCACCGGACGTAGTCTGGCAACTGCGTTGTAGTCGCCGTCGAGTTCGTACCCACACTCGTTGCACGAAGACCAGCCGTTCGAATCGCGGTTCATGCTCGACTGATGTCCACACTTCGAGCAGGTCTGCGACGAGAACGCCGGGTTCACGTCTTCGAGGTTGATACCGTACTCGGCGGCCTTGTATACGACCATCTCTTGAACTTCGCGAAACGCCCAGTTGTGCAGCTGTCGCTTGATGTAGTCGTTTTCGTTGTCCATCCGGTCGTGGATGTGGGTCAGCCGCCCAACGGCAATATACGAACAGTCGTGGGGCCGCGCTTGCTTCTTCGATGATCCAGTTAGGTGATGTTTAGTCACTCAGAGAACACGACTCGACCGGTTCACTAGAAGCCGTCAGAGGCGGATATTCTTCTACATTTGACGTGACAGGCCTACACAATCGTTCTTACCAAGTCATTGGAATACTCAGTTGCAACAACTTGGTAAGAAATCAGTGGGTCAACATTAAGTCGGTGGTCTATCGTTTTCATAAGTATAGATATCTCAATCGGTTTATTTGAATGTCGATTTGGATACCTGTATTTTGTGAGTCGGTGAGTATGGTGATAGAGAGAATACAACACACAGGAACGCCTAAGACGTTCTCAAGATGTGAGGTGATCTTGGTGGAGTGTATTGTTTTCAATAAAACCAATAGATCTACAAGCGACTTATTCGACAAAATATTACCTTATTTATATACTATTTATTATCCTGAATTGTCTCACGAACATCGTCTAATATATCTCTTGCACGCTTCAAATCATTCTGACTGAGAGCCTTTTCTATTTCATCTAAACCATGTATTATTTTTCTAATGTTTGATTCAAACTCAGACTTGTTGATATAAGCCGCCTCCTCGGTATTCTTCATCCGAGGATCAGAGACCAGTCTGTAGAGTGCTGTGGTTTCGTGAATGCAATTTATGAGATTCCCTGCTGCGAGAACATCAAGACGATTTCCAACTGTGTTACGATGAAGACCTGTACTGTCGACAATCGCTTTCTTTGTTAGAGCACTTTCAGCAAGTTCGTCCAAAATGGCACGATCAGCGGCTGTCAGATCTTCTGCGTCCATTACTAAGAATTACTTTTGTTGGGAAAGATTTGTTTCTATCGGGGCTATATAGAATGTGCAATATACATATGCAAATAGCACATTTTAAGTGGTATCAGTCATATATTTTGTATAGAGCACGGACTGCCTCAGAAATGGGGCCGGTGCACTAACACCGACCTCCGTGCTTCGCAGGACGAAGCATGAAAGACTCCGAATCTACGCCAAATGAATCTGTCGAACAGCACAGCGACCAATCGAGTGGCCCGCAACTCCAAACCTGTCCGAATTGCGATGTGGTTGGTCTCCCAGAACGGATCGCTGCCCATGATTGCCGTTCCAATCAAACACGTAACTCACCGTCCCACGACCACACCGACACGGATACCACTACCAACCACACGACCCAAGACCCTGCACTCAAACTCGACACACCCATCGCCCGCCAGCGTGAAGCCGACTACACCACTGGCAGCCTCGAAATTACACGAGCTGCAACCACCGAGCCAACACTCACCGTTGGGCTAATCAGCAATCGAGAGTCGACCACGATCGAACTGACCCCACAACAGGCAGTCCGGGTCGCCGACATACTCCAGACGACGGCCACCGAAATAGTGGCCGCCGAACTCCCAGAAGACGCCTCACAGATCACTCCTAGTACGAACACAACCCAAGACGCCGAGCCCACATCGTCGACAGAGCCCACCTTGGAGGTGTTCGAGACCGATGAGTGACAAACCCAGTCGCTCAGCCGACACCAACACTGTTGACAGTACTAGCGACGAAAACACCACTGAAACCACCACCGAACAACCAACTGATCCACCCCGAGAAACCACACCTGGACGGGGGCCGGGCCACGGCGAGTGGCTCGAAGACCGCGTCGCAACAACCCTCGAAGAGTGGGGCTTCCGTACCACCAAACGAACCCAACTCATAGCACTTACCGCAGATGTCGCCGCCCGCCGAGAAGATCCCCAAGACGACCCCAGTGATTTCCTCGTCGTCGAATGCAAAGACTGGGCGACCAGACCAGTCGGCAAACAGACGATCATTCGGCTGTGTCTGTTGGCCTTCATCGCTCGCGCAATGCCGGTGTTGTGTCACACCACCCATCTAACCGACCGCGCCTGGGAGTTGGCTCAGGCCTACGACGTCCGCCTGTTGACGCTCGATGATCTGGACAACGACCAACTACCGCCGTTGACTCACCGTCGACCACCGGCTGGTACAACTCCCCACCGCCAAGGAGCCCTCCCTCGCGACGTTCGCTCGCGGCTTCCACTGTTGTTGTGTCGGACCCCAGCCTGCGAGTACGACATTGAGGGACCTGTCTTCGGTCATCCCAACGCTCCGCCCTGCTATGTACCGGATCGGACCGGCCACGACGAGTATGTGTCGGCCTATGAGAGCGACTACGAGTTCCACGACGGACTGCCGTAAGAGTAGTTCACACATCCTCCTCTGAACAACAGACGAATTGTACTCGAACCACTCCCAGAAAGCTATCAACCGCGCTACCAACGACACAGATCACCTACACAGTACTGTCAAATGACTCCCGGACCAACGGCTACAAAGACGCACAAAGCTACGCTCGCACCACCAATGGCACACGAAGAGTGGCGGCGTCAGCGCACGGTGACGACCTACCAGCATGCCCTCGAAGACGTTTTTGAGAGTGGTTCGGATACACAGTCGACAATCAACGAAGTTGTCATGCTGTACACCCTCACCTCCTACGCCAAAGACGCCCTCAAGAGCTTCATGCCGAAGCTCCGAGACGTCTACAACGCTTCGGAACTCAGAGATGATCTCCCGGTTTGGTTCACCAATCACGGATTACGGACCAATCACTCCGAAATTCGACAGGCCCTCAATAGCACGTTCCGGCAACCGAGAGACTTCCTCGCCACTACAGGACAAGTGAGCATCGACGTACTGGCGGTATACATGGAGGACCAGTAGCGATGTCCACGACCGTCACGAGGACGTTGCAGGCGACGTTTGCCCCACCGACAGCGCACAAGCAGTCAAAACTCAACGACCTGCTCAAAACGTATCGTGACAGTCTACAAGAAGCGTTCGATGCCGAGGCGAGTACCATGTCGGCGGTGAGCGACATCGTGACGCCCTATGACTTGCCGTATCAGGCCAAAGCTGCCCTCTGTAACTACGTCCCGAAACTTCGGAAGACGTACAACGCCAAGGAGTTGGACGACGAACACCCGATACGACTCACGAACCAAGCTGCGAAGTTCGACCACTCCGAAGACCGCGACTACGAGTTCACGTGGTGGGTTCCTCGTCCCGGTCGGGGAACGAACTTCTGGATGCCACTCCGTATCAACCCTGAACAGGAAGACCTCTGGCACGATCTCGTATCAGAGGACGCGAAAGCAGGGGAGATACGCCTTCAGAAACACCGGAAGAACTGGGTACTACATGTCACCGTCGAGTACCCGGTCGAAGAACCAGCAACGGACGGTGACGCCACACACATCGGCTTAGATATCGGGGAAACCGCTCTTATTACGGGCTGTGCCCTCAAGGACGGTTCTCCGACTGACCCGTTCGTGTGTAGCGGAAGCAAAGCGAAGCATCTCCGCAAAGAGATGCACACCACCCTGAAACGACTCCAAGAGCGTGATGCATCCGAGTGGCGATTTGAAACCCGCTTCTCGCACTACCAAAACGCGCTCACCGACATCGTGGAAAAAGCGTCTCGGCAGGCCGTCGAGTACGCCACACAGTTCGAGAATCCGGTGTTGGTGATGGAGGACTTGACGTACATCCGAGAACGACTTGACTACGGGAAGTACATGAACCGTCGGCTCCACTCGTGGGCATTCGCTCGACTGCAAGGGCGAATCGAGGACAAGGCGACAGAAGCAGGCATATCGGTTGAATACGTGAACCCAGCCTACACCTCAAAGACGTGCCACTCGTGTCACCGTATCGGGCGGCGGGACTCACAGGCTGAGTTTCGGTGCCCACATGACGATTGCCATGTTTCGACGTTTCAGGCCGACATCAACGCTTCTGCGAATATCGCACGACGGGTTGACCCGTGGGGAGAGAGCGTCCCGCTTGACAAGGCCGGATGCGATGACTCGCCTCGGGATGGGAGCGGTTGTGACACCGTCACGACTCACCGTGAGACGAGCGTACCAACGCAGATGACACTCACGGCCTTTCGAGAGTCGGAACCCTCTGCCAGCGTTCTACGGGACTACATCTCGTGAGTCAACCAGAACCGACAGTTCTGGTGACACTGACTAACTGGTATTCCCCATGTGTGGGAAGCCTCGCCGTTCTACGGCGAGGAGGATGTCACTAGTATTATATCAGTCGGCGTAGGCCGACTTGAACCTAATTCAGTCATGCGATTTTATCAGAGATGCACTTCAGTAGAGGAAATGGTCAAATATGATCTCCTTACAATGTTTCATCTCAAAATATCGGAAATTGGACGTATGCAAGGAAAGATTAGAGTTTGGTGGGATCAGAGAACACAGGTTTCCTGTGAGTTAGTGCACAACTCTTGTACTGTGAACATGATTGTGTAGTCTGTTTCCATTTTTCAGACCGATCTGCTCTATGCGCTATTCATATGTTAATTCTTCCAACCCATCCTGCAGTCGAACAGTCGACTGAAACCCAAGATCGTCTGTTGCTCGATCAATCGTGGCTCGACTTGCATCAATATCGCCCTCTCGACTTTCAGTATGCTTGATTTCAACAGCGCCGTTATCCACAACTTCTCGAACAGTCTCTGCAAGGTCTACAATCGAGATACTCTCTGCGGTCCCGATATTATACGCCCTTCCAGGAACCCCCTCCATAGCCGCTCGCACGTTCGCCTGGACTACATCAGAAACATGCACAAAGTCCCGAGTCTGTGAGCCATCACCGTGGACCGTTATTGGGCCACCCTCACGGGCCTGCTGCAGAAAGATACTGATGACCCCACTGTAGTCGCTGGCAGTCTGGCGTGGACCATAGACGTTGAAATATCGCAACGGGATTGCCTCCACATCATACAAATCCGCGTACAGTCGCACATACTGATCGGCATTTAATTTCGCGAGTCCATACGGCGAGGTCGGCTCCGTTGGATAAGTCTCAGCAATTGGCACGGATTCTGGGTGGCCATATATGGCTGCACTCGAAGCCAAAATAACTCGGGCAGACTCTCTACGAGCCAGTTCAAGCAACTGAACCGTCGCTCGTGTAGTAACGTCGTGGGTGAGTTCAGGATCTTCAATTGATTGTTCAACACTTACGATCGCAGCGTGATGGAAGACAATGTCGACGCCCTCCATTACAGCAGCCATAACCTCTCGATCCCGTACACTCCCCCTCGACGAACTCAGCGTCAACTGGAACGTTCTCCAGCGACCCTGTTGAGAGATTATCAACGATCACCACTTCATTGTCCGCAACGAGCGCATCCGCAATATGACTCCCAATAAATCCCGCACCACCGGTAACAAGAATTCGTTTCCCAGAAATCAATGGACACACATCATCAGCATTCATTCATTAGAAGAGAATTCTCTGATATCGGTTAATACTTTCCAGATCTGCCGAATCACGATCTTCAGATCGAACCAAAACGACTGCTGTCGCACGTATTCGAGATCGTAGCGCAGCTTTACACCCGGTTCGTGGCCCGTAACATCGTGGATTTGAGCGAGACCAGTGAGCCCGGGTTTCACGAACCATCGTTTACTCCAGTCGACACCCTCACGTTGAATCTCGGAATCCAGTTCGGGTCGCTCAGGACGTGGCCCGACAACACTCATCGCCCCTGAGAGAATCGACCAGAGCTGTGGAATCTCATCGAGATGTGTTTTCCGAAGGACACGACCAATACGTGTTACTCGTGGATCGACATCCCCAGCGTCCTCTTCGCTAATTTTAGCACCTGTTTGGGATTCTGCATTCTCGATCATACTCCGAAATTTGTAGACCGGAAACGACTCACCAAGCACTGCGGTCCGCTCTTGACAGTACAAAATTGACCCACCATCATCGAGCTTGATTGCAACCGAAATAGCAAGAATCACTGGCGCAAGTACGAGGAGCGCACTTACTGCAAACGCAATATCAAACATCCGCTTGAACAGATGATCTAACGGGTCCCACGGTTCGAGATCAACGTCCACGAGATCTCCAACATCACCTTCCGAGACCAACACGCTGTCGGCGTATTCTCGGTGGACTTTCGCGTTGACGCCGTAGTCGTGACAGGTATCGAGTGCCCCGAAGAAATCCCCGCGGTCGGCCTGCCGGAATGCCAATACGACGGTATCGATGTCCTGTTCGATGAGCACGTCATTGAGACGTGAGAGCCCGCCGAGACGCGAGAGGGATTCAAGACCTCCGTGGCCGTCGACCGGTCGGCCTGCCGTAGCAGCACCCCCAGCGGACTCCTGTGGTGGGTCGACCATCGAGAGACCACCGTCNGCCATCGCAGTCCGNTCGGGAGTNACTGCCGGACAGAGAGACCCGACGATCTCCGAGTCGACCGTTAGCGCTATCCGCTCGATTTGTTCAAGATCGTCACCGACCAGTAGCGTCCGGCCGGCCTCGGCAGTCGGCCGTCGACGAATCCAGACGAACCACAGCGGTACCGTGAGCACCAACAACCCAACGGTCATCGTGAGTGTCGCCCGCGGGAGTCGATGGGACCACTGGAAGTACCCAAACGTCGCCAGCCCAAGCCCACCAACGATGACTCGCTTTTGGGCATACAGTACGGTATCGAGCAGTCGACTGGGTCGGGGTCTATACAGCGGCAAGAGACTCCCACCAATCACAAGTACACTCAATACGACCGCCCATCCAAGAGAGACAATATCAATAACAGACGGCTCAAGCCGGTTGAACAGCGGCACGTGGGTCGTGAACAGCTGCTGGGTCGCTGGATGATTAGCAATGAGAAGGCTGCTAACGACGAGCGCGCCAACACCGGCCACGCTCACAATTCGGTATCGCCACCCTGTCAACATTCATCTATGAGGATATACTCAATTTATATAAATTCTACTGAATCTCTCGTCATCTCAACAGAAAGAGGTCGACGACGAACAGTCGGTACCATGAAGTATACCACCTATCTTCGACAGTATGTATGCGAACCGGCCTCCGGGTTGCTGTTGGTCTCCTGCTACTGGTCGGTGTGTTCGGTCTCTGTATCCATTACGGCGCTACCTACGACACCAACTGGCCCCATCCAACAGGCGAGCAGCTCGCCACCGACTACGACGAGTATGTCGACGACCGCGTCCTCCTGATTGGCGAAGTCCAATCCACGGATCCGGTCGACGAGACACTTACAATCGAAATCACCGATGACGCCGACGAGGTTGCAGCCGAAATCGAGATCCACGACACCACTGCCGCAGTCGAGCCAGGCGGCACTGTCCAAGCCTACGGAAGGCTCCACAGCGATGAGACCATGACGACCTCGGAAATCGTTGTCGTAAATCATGGCCTAACCGAGTCTCAGTACAAATTAGCCGTCTCTGTCGTAGGCATTCTGCTCGCGATCGGATACTTCCTCACCCACTGGCAACTTGACCTCCAACAGCTCACATTCAGTCGGCGATCAACTACCACAACGGGAGACCACAATGGCTGAATTCCTCTCTCATGTTTTGATTGCCTACACTGTGTTCACAGTCGTAAGCTGGCGTGTTGAGTGGCTTACAAAGCAGTGGGTTGCAATCGGGATGATCGGAAGCCTCCTGCCGGATCTAAGCCGAATCGGGCTGTTCGTTACCGACGTAACCATCGAAACCACACTCGGAGTGCCATTCAGTATCGGTGCGATCCACACCCTCGGTGGCCTCATGCTGTTTGCGGCCATTGGATCGCTCGTCGTTGCTGATCACCGTCGACGCGCGTTCGCCCTGTTGCTCGCTGGGGGGTTCTCACATCTCCTCGCAGATGGGCTCAAAATATGGGCCGACGGCGCGGCAAGCACGTGGTTGTATCCGTTGTCGTGGTACCGCCACCCAACGCCAGGCTGGTACGTCTCCTCGGATCCTCGCGTGCTTGCGGTCGTTGGCTCGGTTACGCTCATCGTTGCAGTCGTTGACCGTCGTCTGATCGTCGACTGATTCGGAACCAGGGGGAACGGAAATTGGATACGGAGATAGTAATACCTATCTATATCGGTAACCAATTTTTTCGTCACATGACTCTCGGGTGTGATTTATGGAGCTAATCGACGACGAAGGCAATCTCTTCGGCAGAATCAATGTCATCGATGCATTGGCAATTCTCCTTGTCATTGCGGTTGCGGTTGCTGGGATCGCAGTGCTTGCTCCAGGATCTAATGATACCACAGATGAGATGGACACAGCAGAACCAGAACCGGTCTCTGAGACCCGGTATGCAACCGTCGACCTCGGAACTCATCCGAACCGCATCGCCAACCAGATCACAACTGGAGACACGGTGGAACGCAACGGGCACAACCTGACGGTGACTGACGTCTATGTGGCACCAACCAATCCGACCACTGCAGCCGTCGTCGTCAGGGCTGAACTCGACGGCGAACTCGTCGAAACAGAATCGAACACGACACGGTTCGTTTTTGCCGCAAATCAGTCCCGTGTCGGTGACTCACTCACGATCGAGACCGACGACTACACTGTTAGAGGACCAATACAACGCCTCGATGACGACGGCCGTAGTCTGAACACCGAGTACCTAACGGTTGATGTGGAGCTCACAAACATCAACCAAGATATTGCCAGCGGGATCACGGAGGGGACAACCCAAACGCGCCGCGGGGAGCCCGTAATAACGGTCGACTCAGTGACGACACAGCCCGCAGAGATCGTCTCTCAGAACGAAGACGGAGAGTTCAGAGTCCAACAACACCCAACGAACAGGGATGTGAGTCTCACCGTCGAACTGCGGACGCTCGAAACCGAATCTGGACCCCGGTTCTATGGTGGGCCGCTTCGGATCGGCAATTCAATCAAACTTGATCTCGGAACGACGACAGTCTCGGGGACGATAAGCGGGTTTGAATAGTACGATGTCCAATCGAATCCGTGAGGGGTCACTGGCGATCGCGTTGGTCCAACAGGCCAAACACCAACTTGCCTCGCTGGCCGACCGCTCGACCACAATCGTCCAAACACTCCTCACAGGGTCGTTCATCTACCAGTGGCTTACTGCTGAACCCGACCCAGAAGTGATCGTCATCGACCTCCGCAAGACGTGGACTGTCGGCCCGATCATCACCATCATCGACCGTCTCGTCGGAGAACTCACAAAAAGTACACAAACGTCGGCGTTTGTTGGTGGCGCACGCAGGCTTGCCACCACGTTCCGAGCCCAGCCAGTCAACGTCGTAAGCCTTGCTGTCATCGCGAGTGCATTGTGTGTCCTGCTTGTTGGTGGGCTCACACAGAGTCTGTCTGTTGTGAGTGCTGTAGTTGCGATTCTCACAGCCCTCGTTGGGATGGTTGGGGTTGGGTCAGGAATAACGATAAAAGAGATTCGGGAGACCAGAGCCGCACAACTACTCATCTCGGCGTTCGAACCCCCAGAACCACCGTCGACTGCGAGGTCGGAGACCTCAAACACACAACACGAGATGGTTGAGGACGACACGAAACCGGCCAACTCCGAGGACAGCTGATTGATAGATATGAGGGGTGAGTGCCTCGGAGCTTGACCCCAAGGGCAACACCGCATTTTATTATGCATACGATCATATTATCGGGTGCATAATGATAAACCGCACCCGGGAGTTACAATGGCTCACCTCACATCTCACCCAGGATGAGCGTCAACTACTCGTTGTGTACGGTCGACGCCGCGTGGGCAAGACCACACTGGTGACCGAAGCACTCGAAACGCTGCCGATGACCTCAATATATTTTTTGTGTGATCAGCGAGGCCCAGCACACAACGCCACACAGTTTGCCAACCACTGTGCAGCCACATTTGACGATATCTCACCTACGGTTGAGGGATTTGTTGATGCCTTCGAGTATCTCAAACGGCGGGTTGATGGGCCCTGTGTTGTGGCTCTCGATGAGTTTTCGTATCTTGTCGAGTCTGATGAGACGATTCCGTCTGTCTTTCAGACAATCGTTGACGACGTTCTAAAGGGAACTGATATCTCTATCGTACTCCTTGGATCTTCGATTTCGATGATGGAAGACGGTGTTCTGAGCTATGAAAGTCCGTTGTATGGTCGACGAACTGGACAGTGGAATTTGGATCCACTCTCATTTGCAGATATGAGAGCGTTCTTTCCAACGAAAGATATTGAGACGCAGATCGAGACATACAGTGTTCTCGGTGGGATTCCAGCGTATCTCGAGCAGTTCGATCCCGATGATGCACTGGGCTCCAATATCGAGACACACGTTCTTTCGAAAGGTGCGTTCCTGTACGAAGAACCCGAGTTTCTGTTGCGACAGGAACTTCGAGAGCCAGCAACATACATGGCCATTCTTGAGGCGGTTGCTGGGGGTGCAACCCGTGTGACAGAGATTGCAAATTCGATCGGCAAAAATGCAAGCAGTATATCCCGCTATCTCAAAAACCTCTCAGAGCTAGCACTACTCGAGCAGGAAACACCGGTGACAGACCCAGACGGGCGTGGGGTGTATCGAATCACAGACGACTTTCTTCGATTCTGGTTCCGATTTGTTGCTCCAAACAAAGGGACACTCGAACAAGGACGAACCGCTCCTGTTCGAGACTCCATTGCAGACTCGTTGGCAACACACACAAGTCAGACGTTTGAAAGTGCCTGTCAGCAGGCAGTCCACTCAGATTCGTTTCCAGTTGCATGCTCACGTGTCGGTCGCTGGTGGTACAACGAAGCAGAAATCGATGTCGTTGGCCTCGGTCCACAGACGAACACACTGTTGCTTGGTGAATGTAAGTGGACCAATAATCCTGTGGGGCCGAGCTTATTCGGTGAGCTTGAAGCACTCTCCGAGGAGGTTCGGTGGAACGGGACTGATCGGAGTGTTCAGTACGTACTGTTTTCGCGGTCAGGATTCACAGCCGAGTTAAGACGGCTTGCAGACGACCGATCTGATCTGTTATTGTACTCTCTTGCGAAACTTGCTGAAATTTTTGAGTAGTGGCTATATCAAGGAGAGCAGGATTTGGTTCGGCAACTACTGTGTGGGGAAGAAAAAGTGTCAAGCATACATATATCAGATATGCTGCACAAGATCGAAAGGGCTGACACCGCACAAGTTCGGTTCTCACCGCCGACTGTGTCCATGCTGTCAGGCCTGTGCCCGCTCAGCACCAAAATCTCCGACAACTTCGATGTCGACACAAACACGGTCGTAGGGAATCACAGGTCGTTTCGTACGCCCATCACTATCGAAGTATACGATGTGGTGATCAGCCAATACCTGAACGTCGCCATGAACATCCGAATAGTTGCGGCCAAGGCGGTCAGCGAGATCGCTGATACTGTCGGGACCTGCGGTCATAATCGAACGCATGAGTTCGATCCGCCGGTCGGTGAGCAGTTGGCGAACGTCTGCCACGCTGTCGAACGATCGAACCGCCTTATCTGCCTCACCGTCGCTATCAAGTTGTGCAATCGCGGCATCGAACATCGAATCGACAGAGCCGACGGTGATCCGGAGGGTATCCGGATAATTTTCCGCGCCATTCTCGTGCAGTTCTGAGGTGTGATTAAGTTCGCTCATTATCAGTTAACTCCGTTTTGAACCGGGTGAGGTGCGTTTCGAGGTCGACAAAGTCGATACCGGTCACCGATTCTTCGCCATCGACCCAAACATAGCGATGGTGATGGCCTGCGCCGTGGGTCGGTACCTGCGAGTTGTCGTAGCGGAGGTATTCGGCTCTAGTTTCGGGGTCGTAGTACTGGAACCGGTAGTTTACACCTCCCGGATAGCTCGAACTCTCGACTGCGAAGAGCCGAACCCGCGTGCCGTCGGCTAACGTCTTGGCTGTGTCGACGAGCACATCACCATCTGTCATCTGTACTATTGGGTAGAAGCCAATAGATTATAGTTGTATTGGCTTATAGGCTATTGCCCAATACTATTGTTCGACCGGACGGGCTTCGTGAGGCCAACTTCGAAGTCGTTATTTGCAGTCGACTGATCAAAAATACATCGCGAATTCGGGATTACTGTTAGTTGATCTCGGCGACCTCTTTCCTAGTTCTAAATACGGATCTCAGACAATAATTGAGACAACGCCACCACCAACGATCGCGAGGCCACCAAGCCCGAAACAGATAAGCCAAAACGGGAGTCGATCGACGAGCCGCATCAACGCATCAATAGTCACATAGCCAACGATGGCACTGGTAGCAGTCGCAGCAATCGCCCCCGCTGGACTGATTCCAGGAAGGCCACCAGCACCGACAACCGTGAGAACCGCAGCCCCCAGACTCGCGGGGATCGACAGCAGAAACGACAGCCGAAATGCAACCGGTGGATCGTAGCTCCGGAACAACAGTGTGCTTGTCGTCGTCCCGGACCGAGAAATACCNGGCAAGATAGCGACTCCCCTGGGCCGCACCGACAAGACAGGCATCCACCAGTGTGGGGTGTTCTCGATAGCCTGCGCCGACTGATTCAGATGCCAACTGCAAAATCCCGGTCAGAATAAGGAGCACACCGATCAGCCCAATAAACAGTCCACCGGACAGTTGGCCCGCAAGGTCGACNGCATACAGATACAGCGGAATCCCAACNANNCCAGTCATNAGACAGGCAATCANAATGAATGAAACAAGCCCATTCTGTCGGTTAAACGCAGCCTGTGGCCGCCACCGCGGCAGTCCGCGGGCCGCAGTCGTAATCTCTTCGCGGTAGTAGCTGGCAGCCGAGAGAGTCGTCCCAATCTGAAGAAACAACGCAAGCTGCAACGCGATATCCGGAGACATCCCAACGCCAGTCAAAAACAGCGAGAGGTTGCCCTGGCTGGAGACCGGAAGCCACTCAACGATTCCTTGGACGATACCAGCCAGCACCGCAATGAGAAGATCCGTAGCACTCACTGAAACGTTGTTCAATCGGACTCTTATAATACGTGTTGGTTCCCATGAGTGCGAGCGTGCGAGATTATATAGAGTACAGTACGGTTTGTGCTCGTTGTACCACCTCTAATCGTCCGTACGGGTGCGATGACTCGACCATCTGGAGTAATCCATAGGCCCTCGCAAACGACGACACAGTGGAAGATCACAACGTCTCAATTAAAAGAATGATCAGCGACGATGGATATAATACGTCCGCGTTACAGGATAGGAGTATGACTCAGCCACACTTCGACCACTCGAATCGATCACTCATCCCGATTGTAGGCGGTTTCGACGGGTAACCCATGGGTGATCACACGCGGGTCGTGGTGTGTGTCGTACTGCTAGCCGTGCTTGGGGTTGTAGCGAGTGTGGGCACTGTCGGTGCGTCGACAGCGAGTGCCGACCAGCCGGTGTTTCTCTCACACACCGACGATAACGCCGAGCGAAACGGCGTCGACCGGCATCTAAGCTCCGGAGACCTCTACTGGCAGGGCCAGACGCTCTGGTTCGAGGACCCCCACAACGAGATCGACGCCGAGGGACTCCTCCTCCGGGAGTACGATACCGAAACCGAGGAGGTCGGACCGCTCGTTCGCGAGATCACATTCGAAGACAATGAAACGACCTTGGAGACAACCGACCTCGAGGGTACCTACGTCCTGGTCCTCGGCAATAGTCGCGGGACGACCGTCGACATCGACGACGGGGCTGTGGCTGGCACTGCGCCCGTCGAAAACGCAGCCCCCTTCGAAGTGCTCGAACAGACGCTTGCGGTAGAGTGGGAGGGTGGANCATCCAGCACCTCGGGGAGCGATCGTGAGATCGAACTGCGGTCGAACCGCGTCCGGTACAACGTCAACGTGAGCAGTCCAACACTCTCCTACACCGAGTTGGAGGGAGTGTTCATGAGCGATCGAATGCTCCGAGACCACAACAGACCGTTCGCCGACCGGACGCCGTTCGGAGAACGGCACCGAATGTATGACACCCACGCCGATGAAGACGTGATCGTGCTCCGTGGGTTCAGCGATGGCTCCTTGGAGACTGATTTCAGTACGATCGAGACGTTCCCCGATGCGATCACTGTCGAGGTAACTGACACCGGCCGCACCGAGACCGTGGCACTGCCAAGCGAATCTCCGGAGGGTGGGCCGTTCCGTCTCTCGTCGCTCGACATTTCCGAGCGTGTCGACCCCGGTGAGTCGGTGACAATCACCGCGACGGTGACCAATGAGTGGCCGACGACCGAACGGGGAGACGTCGTCTTCGAGTTGGGCGAGGAGTCACGGGCTTCGGTTGGGACACGGCTCGACTCGGGAGCCGAAACCACGGTCTCGACGACACTCCAGGCCCCCACTGAGCCCGGAGAGGCCGCATACGTCGTCACAACCGACGGCGACAGTGTTGAGGGAACGATCACAGTCGAGGGCTCCGAGCCAGAGTCGGAGACCGGCGATGGCGAGGAAACCACCGAGAGCGGTGGGATCATCAACACCGTGATCGGGCTGTTGTATCCACAGGCGCTCATCGGGCTCGTCATGACCGCACTCTCGGTGGGGACGTTCGTCGTCTGGCGTCGCNGGTAGGCAGCGACAGCAGTCGATCTTCAGCGGCTATTTATAATAAGTAATGAACCGCGGTGCCAATAAGCATCAACACGACAGCGACGGCCGCATTAAACTCGACCTTTAGTGGCGATCCGAACACTCGCGCCGAGAGCTGTCGGATGGGAGGGAACAACAAAACCCCGCCGAGGAGCGTGAACACGCCTCCAGGACTCGGGAGAACGGAGACCGCCGAAACGACAAAGATGAATCCAAACGCGTAGCCCGCACGCCCGATNAGCTCNTCGCGCTGGCTCCGNTGGCTNGTCGACTGGCTCGATCCAGCCTGCTGGCTNGCCTGTTGGCTGGCCCGCTTTTCGATCTTCTGATCGAGCCGGGTTTGGGCGGTCGGGTTCTGTGGCTTCCCGCAGTTCGGACAGAAGTTGGCCGACTCCCCGACTTGGGTGCCACAATTTGTACACTCCGGCATACTCGTTAGTGATCCAACGAAAGGTCACCACATCAAGCCTTTCATCTGTCTGTTGGTCATAATCGGGTGATCGAACAATAAATTATATGAATTGAGAATTACAGCAAGAAGATTAAATACCCATACTGAGAGTATTCGACATCTACTGCGCACCCGCTTCACAACCATGAGATCCTTAGTTTTCGGACGAACCCATCGGCTTGTCATTCTTTTTGCCCTCCTATTGCTGGGTGGTGTCGTGCTGTTGACTGGGAGTGTTGCTGCCGATCACCAAGACGGTGACCCGGCTAGTGGCAACATCACGGGAACGATCGAAAACGAGATCGGCGAGCCGCTCGGCGATGTGACTGTCAGCATCGCCAAATACGGCGATCTCGAAACAACGACCGACAGCGATGGCACCTACCGTCTCGAAGACGTACCATACGAGGACCAGACGCTAGAAGTCAGTGCCGACGACTACGAAAACGTCAGTAGGAGAATTTCCGTNTCAACGACCAACTCGCCGGTGACCGAGGACTTCACACTGGAGCGAACCACCGGCACTATCTCGGGGACCGTCAAGTCGACCGGCGGCAAGATCACCGGTCCGTTGCCCGGTGTAGAAGTAACGGTCACTCATCAGACCGACCAAAATTTGATGGAGGAGACAAGTGCTGTGACTGATGACAACGGGGACTATTCTATCGAAGTCCCGACCGGAGAGGTAACAGTCGAAGCCACACAACAGGGATTCGCATCCGAGTCGACGAGTGTGACAGTCGACGCCAACAGCCCAACCCCCGCTGACTTCGATCTGAATGAACAGCTCACGACCGTTTCGGGAACCGTCACAAATACCGAAGGCGACGTGCTCCGGGACGTGACAGTCAGAGTCGAAGAACTAGAAGGCGGATCCCAGACTTGGCCCGGATTAGGGCCATTGAACGCTACGACGGGCCAGAACGGTGAGTACACGATCAGCAACGTCCCAGAGAGCACGACCGAAGCAGAAAACACACTGACGATCAGTGCGGCGACTGGTACAAGTAATTTCGTGGGAAAGGAACGGACAACTCGGATTTCGGGATCGGGCGAAACGGTGGACTTCGAACTGGACCACGTTGACGGGGGAGGTCGAAGGGCGTGTCGTACAGTCCGTCGATGGGTCGACTGTGCCGTTACGCGGAATCACTGTCACTGTTGAGGGTGAGGACAGAACCACCACGACCGATTCGAACGGCCAATACTCATTCAACGGCCTCCCGTTCGGTTCCCACGAGCTGACTGTCGAGCATCCGAAGTACGACACCGAAGACAAAACCCGAGAGATCCAGATCAGACAGGGAGAAACAAGCGAGGAAGAGTTTACAATCGAACGAACAGCGCCCGTCGAACTCAGTATCGACTCAGTCGCGCCGGATTCCTGGCAGGCTGGTGATGAAGTGACTGTGAAATACTCCTTCGACGAAGACGTATACGATACAGTCGATTTCAGCGTCGACGGAATCATCTCCCCAACCACATTGGATACTGAGTACGGGACATTCGAAGGCGAGACGACATTCACCGTGACAGAACGCCAACAGATCAACGACGGACAGTACACCGTCGAACTATCAGCACTCGGAGCGACCGAAACCGAATCGTTCGAAGTCTCGAACGTCTTCGATTCCGAACAGGTCGAGTTCTCCGAGACAGACTACCAGTCGCCAGCCGGTGACTTCGTCGAGGTGAGTATCTCGACGGGCGACCTCGACGAGGCCTACATTATGATCGGTGGCGACCGGGAGGCCAACGAAGGGAACCTGCAGAACTATCTCGATGTGTTGCACGTCTCCGGCGATGCCACCTTCGTTATCAACACCCGACTCGTCGGCAGTAATCGGACATCAGAGGACGTTTATATCCCGATCGAGGGCGATGTCACAAGCTACGCCCATGAGATCGGCGCGGGCAGCGAGCCCACAGGCGAGTTTTCGGATGTGTCCTTCGAGGACGAAAACGGAAACGAGATCGCCGGGACGCTGGCCGAGTTCCGCACGGAAATGGGCCTCTCGGCGAGAGGCAGTCCGCTGCAGGCCGGTCGGTACCGGCTGGTCGCTGGTGGCAGTGGCACGGTGATCGAACGGGACGACAACATCCCGGGCTTCCGGCAACCCGTTGCCCGGTCGAACCTCGTGTTTACCCAGCCCGAGATTGGCAATGTGACGATATACACGCTTCCCCCGGCAGCTGCAGATCGCGTCGAGCAGTTCGACGACACCGACGAGTCGATGGGGACCGGTGATATCGGGTCGTTGCTTGGTTCGGCGACCGAGACCGATAGGATCGCCCGTGGGGATCGTATCCTCATCGAAGTCCAGTCGGTTGGGATGTATGGCGCGCTCATGGACCGTCAAGCCAGCGAGAACTCAGTCATCGACACCAACCAAGACGGCCCGGGTGAGATTCCGGCCGAGTGGGTCAAAACACTGCTCGCCAACCACGAAGGAGTTCACATCGAGCTCTCAACGACAGAACTCGGTGGACCGAACCACGGCGGCTCGACGCTCCAGTTCGAAAACGTCGACAGCAGCGACCTCTATATCCTCCCGGACGACACCGCAGACCAGTGGGACAACCCCGACGCGATCGGAACCGATCCGCTCATCGGTGGCTTCTATATCGTCATTGACACCCGCGGCAATGACCCGTTCGACAGCCAGCCGCGGGACGGCGACGAACTCACGTTCGATATCGCCTACGAGTCACCACCCGACAGCCGATACGAGTACAAGAACTACGACTTTGCGAGCGGTGCACAGCCAAAACCATTCAAGCCCGCCGTCAACGAAGTCGACGGACTCGAACACTTCCCATACTTCGGATCGAGTGACACGACCGTGAGTGCCAACGATTCGTTCGTTTTCGAGGACCCCTACATCGATTACGGCGAGACCACACTAGACGACGAGCTAATCGTTGCTGCCGAGGCGGGAAGCGTCATCTCGGGGGAGACCAACATCGCGCCGGGATCGCAGGCCCAGATGCAGTTGATCGCGAGCAACCGTCCAAATCCGAAAACGATCACGATCGAGGACGTCGAAATCAGCGAGGACGGCACCTTCGAGGTAACCGAAGACTTCTCTGATTTCGAGCCGGGCGAACGGGTCGAAGTCGAGTTCTACTCACAGGGGCGTCTCATCGAAAACCGGCTGTTGGACAAACGCGGCGTGAGAGTCGTCGACGATCTCGACAATCCGGCGACTTTCGAGATCGACTCGCTCACCGAGGAAGCCGAAGTCGTTCGCGGCCAGCAGCTCTCGGCGATCGAAACGACGATCGTCAACACCGGCGAGATCGCCGATCGGCAACTGGTCGAATTCAGGCTCGACGGGGAAACGATCAGAAACCAAACCNTGGTACTCGAAGCTGGCGAAGACGTCTCGCTGGATCTGTCCAATGAGTTCGTCGTGCTNCCGGTCGGCGAGTACGAGTATACCGTCCGAACCGAAGACGACGAACGGACCGGCCAGCTCACCGTTACCGAACCCGACTCCGAGAACGAGACCCGAATCAACAGTCTCGACGCCGAAGAGCCGACCGTGAGCGGTTCGCCCGAGGGGACAGGTGATCCGACAGAGTCCGATCCGGAGGGGCTGTTCGGGCTGTTCGGTATCCGGAGTCGGGATGTCGCGGTCGCGGCGACGGTCACCGGTGCGATGCACCTCCTCGGTCAGTGGACCTGAGCGAATCGAACCGGGAGACGAATCCGGACTGTCGCCGGTCGTGACGGCCTCCAACCGGAGCGTCGACGTCTTACCGAACCCACAGGTTTCGGCAGCCTTCGGTATCCTTTTCGACCCGGCGTTCAATATTGATTATGTATGACTGGACTCTT
>Ga0065697_1000899_pt1 | contig 19483 bp, 23 predicted proteins | sample AntLakMe24m_08um_FD_59086 | JGI IMG/M metagenome (GOLD analysis project Ga0065697, IMG submission 59086) | Hypersaline microbial communities from Antarctic Deep Lake - 24m 0.8um v2 (version 3) | ecosystem: Environmental > Aquatic > Non-marine Saline and Alkaline > Hypersaline | place: Deep Lake... | reverse complement strand
CAAGCAGGTCCGCAAACACCGCGTCCGGGAGGTCCCGGAGCGCGTCGCGTAACGCTGACATGTACACGGGTACGGTCGCCGCGGCGAAAAAGGTGTGGAAAGGGGGGACGGTTCCGCTCGGGCTAGAGTCGTCGGTGCGGGCGGTCGTCGCGGGCGGTCGCCACAGTTCTCGATCAGTCGTCGAAGTCGAGGTCGATCTCGCCGATGTCCTCGCCCTGCGACTCGCCCGGGAGGATGTCACCGAGCCCGGCGCCGAACGCGGCCACGGCCCAGACGACGAGCACGCGGGCCCCTCGCTCGGGGCCCGTCGGATCGCCCTCGTGGAGTCGACCCCACAGGAGCAGCATGAACGCCGAGGTGAAAAGCGAGACGAGCAACACCCCGGCGTACCGGCGCGGGATGACGCCCAAAATCGGGTGCCTGATCTCGATCTGTCGGAAGTCGGCGGCGTAGAGCAGGCCGGCGGTCATGACGAGCACGAACGCCACGTGCGCGAGCAGGAAGACGGGGACGCCCGCGACGGAGGTCCCGGCGAGCCAGCCGGCGATTTCGAAGACGCCGCCTTCGACGAGCAGGGGGAGCGAAAAGAGGACCGCCCCGACGAACGACTCGGCCATGTCGCGGGAGGTGTACTTCGTGATACGGGTGGTGAACGCGGCGCTGCCGGGCATGCGCTCGACGAGCGAGATGGTCTGGCGCACCTTCTCGCGTTCGTGGTCCCCGTCGACGGTGTCGCTCAGAGCGTCGAGTTTCGCGAGCAGGTCGTTGATGTCCGGGTCTGTGGGGCCGTGCGTCGAGGCGTCGGGATCGTGTGAGGCGTCGGAAGCGGCGTCGCCCTCGCGGGAACCGGAGCGATCGGAGCTGCCGCGGGAGCCTTCACCGGCGCTGCGGTCGAAACCGGATCCGTCCATTGCACGCCCATCGAGGCTGCCGTTTAAAAAGTATGCCGGCGACCGGCGAAGCATCCCGGCGAACGATTTAAATAGTGTCGAGTGCTAACTTGTAACACGAGGTGAGTACGGAAGATATCGGAGACCGAAACCGACAGCGATCGACGATCGGGAGGTACCGCATCGAGTTCTGTCCAGCCGGCTTCCAGACGCGGGTCGCGTCTCCGGACGCGGGCCGCGTCTCCGGAGGAGAGCGCGGCCCGGACGGTCGCTTCGCTCGCCGTATCCTTTTAAGACCCTCGACGCCGACGAGAGCTGACTCAGCCGTCGCTACGTCGACGCTCGCGAGAGCCGCGAGCAAAACGCCGCCAGCGCCGTGTTGAACGCGTCCGGTTGTTCGAGCATCGCGAGATGTGCGGCACCCTCGATCACTGCGCGCTCGCAGTCGTCGATCCGGTCTGCGAGGTAATCGTGGTACTCGACGGGCGTGAGCGCGTCATGCTCGCCGACGACCGCGAGCGACGGCACCGCGATCTCGTCGAGCCGGTCGCGGACGTCGAAGGCGTGGCAGGTGCGGAAGTCGCGTTCGGTGACGGCGCGCCCGCACTCACGCATCCCGGCGCGCGACAGTTCGACGTACTCCGGTGGCGCGTCGTGGAACAGCCGATCGGGCTCGTGGAGCAGCTCGATCACCCGGTCGAAGTCGGTCGCGAGCGCATCGCGGAGGGGTTCAGCGACGGCGAGCTTCGCACCCGTCCCGGCGAGTACGAGCCCGTCGAGCGGCAGGTCGCGCTCCAAGGCGACCCGCAGCGCGACGGCTCCGCCTAGCGAGTTGCCACAGAGGACGGTCGCTCCCGTCGCCTCCGCGACGGCGACCACGTCGTCCGCGTACGCGTCGAGCGCCTCGGGACCGGCGGAGGCGTCGATGTCGCCGCTGTCGCCGTGGCCAGACAGGTCGAGCGCGACGACCGGGAATCGGTCGCTCACGCGCGCCTGCGCCTTCCAGACGTCTTTGCTCCCCCCGCTCCCGTGGATAAAACAGACTGTCGGTCCGTCGCCGCCGCGGTCGGAGACTCGGTAGGCAGTGTCGCGGTCGTGGTGCGTGACCCGCTCCATGGTCGTTGCTCCCGCGCGTTGCTTATAAAGGTCGTCGACGGTTCCGGGTTCCTGATCGCGGCGTCAGATCTGAGCGAATTTGCCGGCCCGAAGCGCCCCGGCGCCGGCGCGATTACCCCGAACCGCAACACTACCGCTACGCCGATGCTATCTCACGTCATGCGATTTTCAGCGATAAGTTTATATACTCTCGCACCTAACTTGTAGTTAGCATGAATCCCCAACAGACCCGATCGACCGGCGACGGCCCGCTGCTCCGCCGGTTCGAGTACGAGGATGGGTGGATCGTCGCCGCCGATCTTGGTGCCGACGCCGAGAACGTCTCCGTCGACACCGTCGGCGAGACCGCTATCGTCGTGATAGAGGGCGACGGTGAGCCGATCGAGTCGGAGTTCGAACTGCCGGGGGCGGCCGCGTCGACCGCGGTCGCGAACGGCGTGGTTACGGTGGAGGGCGAGCGATGAATCTCACCGTCAGGCCCTTAAAACAGAAGGACGCCGGGCGCCGCCTCGCGGCGATCGACCGCATCGCCGCCGAGGAGCTCGGACTCTCCGGCGGGGACATCATCCGCGTCGAGGGACCGGACGGCGCCGCGATCGCCCGCGTCTGGCCCGGTTACCCCGAGGACGACGGGACCGGCGTTGTGCGCATCGACGGTCGGCTTCGCCAGGAGGCCGACGTCGGGATCGACGACCGCGTGACCGTCGAGTCGGTCGACGTCTCACGGGCGGAGTCGGTGACGATCGCGTTCCCGAGCCAGCTCCGCGTGCGTGGACAGATATCTCCGTTCATCCGCGACAAGCTCTCCGGTCAGCCGGTGACTGAGGGGCAGACGATCCGCACGTCGCTCGGCTTCGGGCTGATGGGCGGCCAGTCGCAGGCGGTGCCGATGAAGGTCGCCTCGACGACCCCCTCGGGAACCGTCGTCATCACCGACGACACCGAGATCGAAATCTCGGAGGTCCCCGCAGAGGAGCTGACCGGGCCGAGCGAGGCCGGCGGCTCCGGCGATGGACCGGACGTGACCTACGAGGATATTGGCGGCCTCGACAACGAACTCGAACAGGTCCGAGAGATGATCGAGCTGCCGATGCGGCACCCGGAGCTGTTCAAGCGGCTCGGCATCGACCCGCCGAAGGGCGTCCTCCTGCACGGCCCGCCGGGCACGGGGAAGACCCTGATCGCCAAGGCCGTCGCCAACGAGATCGACGCGAACTTCCACACAATCTCCGGCCCGGAGATCATGTCGAAGTACTACGGCGAGTCGGAGGAGAAGCTCCGTGAGGTGTTCGAGGAGGCGTCCGAGGAGGCACCCGCGATCATCTTCATGGACGAGCTTGACTCCATCGCGCCCAAACGCGAGGAGGCCGGCGGCGACGTGGAGCGCCGCGTCGTGGCCCAGCTGCTCTCGCTGATGGACGGGCTCGAAGAGCGCGGCGAGGTCGTCGTCATCGGGGCGACGAACCGCGTCGACGCCATCGACCCCGCGCTCCGGCGCGGTGGCCGGTTCGACCGCGAGATCGAGGTCGGCGTCCCCGACCGCGACGGGCGCAAGGAGATCCTGCAGGTCCACACGCGGAACATGCCGCTCGTGGACGGGATCGACCTCGACGAGTACGCGGAGAACACCCACGGCTTCGTCGGCGCGGATCTGGAGTCGCTGGCGAAAGAGTCCGCGATGCACGCGCTGCGGCGCATCCGTCCCGAACTCGACCTCGAAAGCGACGAGATCGACGCCGACGTGCTGAACTCCATCCAGGTCACGGAGTCCGACTTCAAGGAGGCGATGAAGGGGATCGAACCCTCCGCGCTGCGCGAGGTGTTCGTTGAGGTCCCCGACGTCAGCTGGGACCAGGTCGGGGGCTTGGAGGACACCAAAGAGCGGCTCCGCGAGACGATCCAGTGGCCGCTCGAGTACCCCGAGGTGTTCGAGGAACTCGACATGCAGGCCGCCAAGGGCGTGCTGATGTACGGCCCGCCGGGCACGGGGAAGACCCTGCTCGCGAAGGCGGTCGCCAACGAGAGCGAGTCGAACTTCATCTCGATCAAGGGGCCCGAGCTGTTGAACAAGTTCGTGGGCGAGTCCGAGAAGGGTGTCCGCGAGGTGTTCAGCAAGGCTCGCGAGAACGCGCCGACGATCGTGTTCTTCGACGAGATCGATTCGATCGCGACTGAGCGCGGCAAGAACTCCGGCGACTCCGGCGTCGGCGAGCGCGTCGTCTCCCAGCTGCTGACGGAGCTCGATGGGCTCGAATCGCTGGAGGATGTGGTCGTCATCGCGACGACGAACCGTCCGGACCTGATCGACTCGGCGCTACTCCGGCCCGGCCGGCTCGACCGCCACGTGCACGTGCCCGTGCCGGACGAGGAGGCCCGCCGGAAGATCCTGGAAGTCCACACCCGGAACAAGCCGCTGGCCGACGACGTCGACTTGGACGCCATCGCCCGGAAGACCGAGGGCTACGTCGGCGCCGACATCGAAGCGGTGACCCGCGAGGCGTCGATGAACGCCTCCCGAGAGCTCATCGGCAGTGTCTCGCGCGAGGAAGTGGGCGAGTCCGTGGGCAACGTCCGCGTGACGATGCAGCACTTCGAGGACGCCTTAGACGAGGTGAACCCGAGCGTCACTCCCGAGACGCGCGAGCGCTACGAGGAGATCGAAAAGCAGTTCCGGCGGTCGGAGGTCAATCGCGAGGAGACCGAACCCGGCACCGCGTTCCAGTAAGGTTCCGGCTCGGGAATCTTTGAACAGTCGTCGTCGTTTTTAAACCAGTCCCGCCGTCGACAGCAGGAAGAACGCGGCGACGAGGACGATCCCGATTGTGACCAGTCGCCACGCGAGCTTCAGCACGAACTTGCCGACGACGATGATGATCGCGACGGCGACGAGCGCGACGAGCAACTGTCCCGCCTGACTGGCAAGGAGTCCGGCCTGAAGCGGCAGCGACGATGCAAAGGCGGCGAGCGAAGCGGTCATGTCCGGGCCCACGGTGAGGTCGGGCATAAGCTTGTGGGGACGAGGTCGGCCGGTCGACCGATCAGTTATCGAATTCTGACAAGTCTGTGGCAAGAACTGTGACGGACTCCGACGATCGAGCATCGATGTGGCGGCTGTGAGCGTGACGACACCTGCCATCCCCTGAAAAGTCTCATCAAACAACCCCCCCTTCTGTTCCGGTGGGGAGGAGCTTCCTTGATGCGGTTTTTTCGATCGCTGATCAGTTTCACTCCGGTCTGGCTACGCTTATGTGTCCGGAACCCGTTCGGTACCGACGTACCGAATTCAGCGTCAGACGTGCGGAACGAAGTTGCATAACGAATCGTACATATAGATGTTGTCGGGTCCGAATATCCGAACGTACAAGGGCCCGCCTCGCCAGTACACCAACACTACAGATGATCCGTATCTCACGCCAACCGAGCGGGGTGGCCGTCGAATGAGCAGCGACGACGTCGCCACCGACGAAGTCGAACTGCCGATCAAACGAACCACGGGCGAGACGCTAGAGGACCGTCTCACGGCCAACGCCTATCACAACATCCTGCCCGCGCGCTACCTCCGGAAGAACGCGGACGGGGAGCCGATCGAGAATCCCGAGGGGCTGTTCGACCGCGTCGCGCGCAACGTCGCGCTCGCGGAGGCCGTCTTCGAAGCCGAGAAGCAGGGCGTCGAGGTCACCGTCACGCCCGACCAGCTGAAGCCCGACCACCCGCGTCGCGACGAGCTCGCCGCCGACGTGTTCGGGACCGGGACCACCGCGACCGACGACGTGGAGACGACGCTCACCGCACACAACGTCAATAAGTTCGCGTACTCCACCGTCGTCCCCGAGCTGCCCGAGGGCGTGCGCGAGCACGTCGAAGCGACCGCGGACCGGTTCCGCGACGGGATGGAGTCGCTCTCCTTCATGCCGAACTCGCCGACGCTGATGAACGCGGGCGACGAGCTCCAGCAGCTCTCCGCCTGCTTCGTCGACTCTCCCGCAGACGACATCACCGACATCCACCAGACCGCCAAGGAGGCGGCCGAGGTATTCCGAGTCCGGCGGCGGCATGGGGTACGCGTTCTGGAAGCTCCGCCCCTACGGCGACGCGGTCGGCTCGACCGGCGGGATCGCCTCCGGCCCGATCACGTTCATGCGGACGTTCGACCAGATGTGCGAGACGATCGCGCAGGGCGGCGCGCGCCGCGGGGCCCAGATGGGCGTCATGCGCGTCTCGCACCCGGACGTCATCCAGTTCATCCACTCGAAGAACAAGGACGTCTCCCTTGCTCACTCGCTGCGCCTGAACGACCCCGACGACTTCACGCACAACTCCTTCGCGGACGCCTTGGAGGAGGCGCGTGAGCTGATCGACGAGGATGGAAAGGTGCCCGAACACCTCCGAAACGCGGTCGAGGGCCACCTCTCGAACTTCAACATCAGCGTCGGCGTCACCGACGACTTCATGGAGGCGCTGTACAACGACGAGGAGTTCACCTTCACCAACCCGCGCACGGAGGAGCCGCACATCGCGACCCCCGAGACGAAGGAGATCTACGACATGTTCGGCCTCGGCGAGCACGTCGAGGTCGGCGAGGTCCTCTCGATCCCGGCCGACGAGCTCTGGGACGACATGATCGAGGGTGCCCACGAGAACGGTGAACCGGGCGTCATCTACCTCGAACGCGTGAACAAGGAGCACTCCTTCGACACCAAAGAACACCCGGACCACCGGATCCTCGCGACGAACCCCTGCGGCGAGCAGCCGCTGGAGGAGTACGAGGCCTGTAACCTCGGACACATCAACCTCTCGACGCTCGCGGCGCAGGACGCGCCGGACTGGCGCGTCTGGTCCGACGAACACGCCGACGAGTACGACACCGAGGAGGCCGCCATGTCGGCGTTCTTAGAGGAGGCGATCGACTTCGAGGAGTTCGACGAGCGGATCGACTACGGCACCCGCTTCTTAGAGAACGTGGTCACGATGTCGGATTTCCCGGTCGAGAAGATCGAACAGAAGGTCCGCGACATGCGGAAGATCGGACTGGGCGTCATGGGGCTCGCGCAGCTGTACATTCAGCTGGGGATCCAGTACGGCACCGAGCCGGGTAACGAGGTCGCCCGCCAGCTGATGACGCACATCAACCACGCGTCGAAGCAGACCTCCCACGAGCTCGCGACGGAGCGCGGGACGTTCAACGACTGGGAGGAGTCGAAGTACGCGAACCCCACCGAGTACCGCGACTGGTTCGAGCACTATACCGGGCTCGACGCGGACGAGTGGGAGGACGGGTTCCCGATCCGCAACCACAACACGACGACGATCGCGCCCACGGGCACGACGTCGATGATCGGCAACACCACCGGCGGGTGTGAGCCCATCTACAACGTCGCCTACTACAAGAACGTCTCCGACGACGTGCAGGGCGACGAGATGCTCGTCGAGTTCGACGACTACTTCCTGCGCACCTTAGAGGAGAACGACGTCGACGTCGACGCCGTCAAGCAGGAGGCCCAAGAGCAGATGGCGACGAACGAGTTCGACGGCGTAGACGGGCTAGAGACGGTTCCGGACGCGATCGGCGAGTTGTTCGTCGTCACCGGCGACCTCTCGGGCAAGCAGCACGCGTCGGTCCAGTGCGCCTGCCAGGAGGGCGTCGACTCCGCCATCTCGAAGACGTGTAACTTCCCGAACGATGCCACCGCCGAGGAGATGGAAGAGGTGTACCGCTACATCTACGACCACGGCGGGAAGGGCGTCACCGTCTACCGCGACGGAACCCGCTCGAAGCAGGTGCTCACGACGCGCGCGAAGAACGCGGAGTTCGCCGACGAGAGCGAGGCGGCCGAGGCGATCGTCGAGCAGATCGGCGAAGTGTTCGGCGGCGTCGAGGCGTTCCTCGACAACGAGGACGTCCAGCAGGCGATCGACGCGGAGATTTCGGATCTCCTCGAAGCCACCGAGCAGCCTCGGATCGACTACAGCGAGCGCAGCCCGCGCCCCGACTCCCTGAACGGCGTCACCCAGCGGGTCGAGACGGGCTACGGCAAGCTGTACGTCACCATCAACGAGGACGAGAACGGGCTGCCGTTCGAGCTGTTCGCGAACATCGGTCACTCCGGCGGCTACACCAACTCCTTCACGGAGGCGCTCGCGAAAGTCATCTCGACGGCGCTCCGCTCGGGCGTCGATCCCGAGGAGATCGTCGACGAGCTACAGGGTACCCGGAGCCCGAAAGTCGCGTGGGACAAAGGCGAGCAGATCCAGTCGATCCCGGACGCGATCGGCACCGCGCTTCGGCGCTACCTCGACGACGATGTCGATAAGGGGATCCCCCAACAGCAGAGTCTCGACGACGTGGAGAGCACCGTCGAGTCGCCGAGCCAGACCGACGGCGGCGCGGTCGACGCCGGAACCGAGACCGACGCTCCGGTCGACGGTCCGGCCGACGCTCCCACCGCAGACCGCCCCCGACGCCGCGGACGACACGGCTGGCGCCGACGACGCGATGCAAGAACTCATCGCGGCGGGCGAATCGCCCGAGTGTCCCGAGTGCGGCGGCATGAACCTCTACTACTCCGAGGGCTGCAAGACGTGCGAGTCGTGCGGCTGGTCGGAGTGTTAGACGGATCGAGCCGGCGTCGGTAACGAGCGGTCGGCGGTGCGATTTTTATTAGCGATTTGTCCGAACGCGATCGAGAGCGAGAGTGAGTGTTACGTTCGTCGCTGGCGATGTAGTATTTAAAAAACCGTGAGCGACTGCAGTAGATACTTATAAAGAAACGATGCGGTGGCGTCGCCGGCGCAAAGCGCCGGCTGTAAGCGAGAGTTTTGCTCTCGCATCACCGAGAAATACCCGTCAGCAACACCGCAACTTGACTTATAATCGACCGCGCGATAACTCTGTTTTATCTACTCCCGCTATCGCTCGTTCGGGTTCACACAGTCGTCGCAGATCGCGACGTCGATGCCGGAGAGATGAGTGGAAAAGCGAAATCGGACGAGAGAACCGAGACCGCGCGGTCGCCTTAGAACGTCTCCAGGTAGCGGTCCTCCTCCCACTGCGACACCTGGGTGAGGTACTCGCTGAACTCTTGGGACTTCGCCTCGGCGAACTTCTCGGAGGTGTGCGGGCCGAGCGCGTCCTGGAGGACCTCGTCAGTCTCCAGCTCCTCGACGGCGGCGCCGAGGTTCGGCGGTAGCGTCTCGATGCCGTACTCCTGGCGTTTCTCGTCGTCGAACTCGTAGATGTCCTCGCGGACCGGGTCGCCCGGGTCGGCCTCCGTCTCGATGCCGTGGAGGCCGGCCGCGATCATCGACGCCAGTCCGAGGTAGGGGTTACACGACGGGTCCGGGCTGCGGACCTCGAAGCGCGCGGAGACGCCCGCGGCGTCGGGCACGCGGACGAGCGCCGAGCGGTTCGTGTCGGACCACGCGACGTAGATGGGCGCCTCGTAGCCGGGCACCAGCCGCTTGTAGGAGTTCACGGTCGGGTTGGTGACCGCCGTGAACGCCTTCGCGTGGTTCAGGATGCCGCCCATGAACTGGTAGGCGGTCTCGCTCAGGTTGAACTCGTCCGAGTCGTCGGCGAAGGCGTTGCCGTCCTCGTCGAACAGCGAGATGTGACTGTGCATGCCAGAGCCGTTGATGTCGGCGATCGGCTTGGGCATGAACGTCGCGTGCAGGTCGTGCTGGCTCGCGACCGCGCGGACGACGGCGCGGAACGTCGCGATGTTGTCCGCGGCCGTGAGCGCGTCGTCGTACTTGAAGTTTGATCTCGTGTTCGCCCCNNCGCGACCTCGTGGTGGGACGCCTCGATCTCGAAGCCCATCTCCTCTAACGTGAAGATGATCTCCTTGCGAACGTCGCTCGCGAGATCCTTGGGCGCGAGGTCGAAGTAGCCGCCGTTGTCGTGGGGGATCGTCGTCGCGTTGCCGTCGTCGTCCGTCTTGAAGAGGAAGAACTCCGGCTCCGGTCCGATGGAGACCGTGTACCCCATGTCGTCGGCCTTCGAGAGGACGCGCTTCAGCACCTGGCGCGGGCCGCCCTCGAACGGTTCCCCTTCCGTGGTGACGATGTCACAGATGATCCGAGCGGCCGCGGAGCCGTCCTCGCCGTCGCTGCGCCACGGGAGCACCGCGAACGTGTCGGGGTCGGGGACGAGCCGCATGTCCGACTCCTGAATTCGCACGAACCCCTCGATGGAGGAGCCGTCGAAGTAGATCCCCTCGGTGAACGCCTTCTCCGCCTGATGAGCGGGCACGGAGACGTTCTTCACGACGCCGAGGATGTCGGTAAACTGGAGCCGCAGGAAATCGACGTTCTCTTCTTCGATCTCGTCGAGTACCGCCTGTTCTTTGGCCGTGAGGCCGCCGTCCGGTTTCGCGTGTTCGTCCGTCATGTTCTGGACGTATCATTCGTTATCTGCCAGTATAAAGGCCTTATCGCTTGGTGCATGAACCGCCAGTCGCGCAAGAATGCTGGACGTTCGTAAAATTATAAACCCCTGAAGACGTGGATTGGTGTGATGACGTACGAAAACCTCGACGCGAAACTCGTCAACTCCCTTCTCAGCAACGGACGGGCGAGCCTCAGGAGTCTCGGCGACGAGCTCGACGTATCGGTGACGACGGTGTCGAACCACCTCCGTGATCTCGAAGAAGAGGGTGTGATCCGAGGGTACACGCCGATCGTCGACTACGACAAGCTCGGCTACGACGTGACCGCGGTGCTCCAGCTCAAAGTCGAGGGGAGCGCGCTCCCCGACGTGACCGAGAAGCTCCGCCAGGAGAAACAGATGGTGAGCGTCTACGAGGTCACGGGCGATTACGACGTGATCGCCATCGGGAAGTTCACTGACACGGACGGGATGAACGCCCAGATCAAGTCGATCCTCACCGACGCCGACATCCGCGAGTCGAACACCAGCGTCGTCCTCAACGCCGTCACCGAAAACGAGCAGTTCGACCTCGACCTCAACGAGGAGTAGCTCCTTCGAGCCCGCGCGCGCTTTCGCTTTGCCCTCTCTGTCTGCGCTCGCGCGCGCCTCCAGTTCCGTCTACTGGCCCGCCGACGCCCTACTGCCGTCCGGCCGCCGCCTCCAAGACTTCCACGGCCGGCAGCGGCTCGCCCGTCAGCGCGCGGATGTACGCCCCGCCCGCGATGGAGACGTGCGAGAAGTCGTCCTCGTCGAGCCCGTACATCTCGATCGCCCGCGAGGTGTCGCCGCCGCCGACCACCGAGAAGCAGTCGGTCTCGGCGATCGCTTCGAGCACGCCCACCGTTCCGTCCGCGAACCGCTCGTCCTCGAAGACGCCGAGAGCACCCTTCACGAACACCGCGTCGGACTCGTGGATCGGCGGTTCGTACGCCGCGATCGTCTCCGAGCCGACATCGAGGTACCCGTCCGTCTTCTCGTCGATGTCGTCGACGGCGACCTCCGCGCGGTCGCCGTCGGGACCCTCGTACGCGAGGTCGGTCGCGAGCCGGATCGCGTCGCCGCGCTCGTCGAGCACCGACTCGATCAGCTCGCGATTCTCCTCCCACTGCTCGTCGAACAGGTCCGTCCCCTCCACGATCGTGACCGACCGGGTGACCGGCAGCGCGCAAGAACAGTTCGCCGGCGACGCCGCCGAGCAGGAAGCGATCGACCCGGTCGTCCAAGGCGTCCATCACGCCGATCACGTCGGTCGCTTTCGTCCCGCCGACGACCATCGTCACCGGCCCGTCGAACTCGCGGGTCGCGATGGCGGTGTTGGCCTCGTACTCCGTCTCCATCACGCGCCCCGCGTACGCGGGGAGCACGAGCGGAAACCCGACGAGCGAGGCGTGCTTGCGGTGGGCCGCCGAGTACGCGTCGTTGACGTACGCGTCGAACTGCGGCGCGAGCGTCTGAACGAACTCCGTTTCAGCCTTCTCCTCGGGATCCGCCTCGGGAAGCTCGTCGTCGCACATTCGGGTGTTCTCAAGGAGGAGCACCTCGCCCGCGCCGAGCGCGTCGATGGCGTCCAGCGCCTCGTCGCCGAAGGTGTCTGCCACGAACGCCACGTCCCGGCCGACGTGGTCGGCGAGGATGTCGGCGTGGCCCGAAAGCGACGTGAAGTCGTCGCGGCCGGGACGGCCCTGGTGGGCCATGAGTACGACGCGGTGACCCGCATCGGCGAGCTCGCGGACCGTCTCCGCGTGGCGCTCGAACCGGCGGTTGTCCTGCGGTTTTCCGTCTTCGATCGGGGAGTTGAGGTCGAGCCGAACGAGGACGCGCGAGTCTGCCGGAAGGTCGTCGATGGTGTCGAAAGCGGCCATGGGTACTTGTCGTCGATGAGATATTTAAGCGGTGGTTCTCCGGGGCAACGTTGCCGCCGGGGGTGTCAGACCAGCCGTCCGCAGCTGCGATCAGTCGCTTACGCTTCGTCCTGAACGTACGCGGCCATGTCGAGCATCCGGTTCGAGAAGCCGTACTCGTTGTCGTACCAGGTGAGGATCTTCAGGAGCTTCCCACCGGCGATGACGTTCGTCGACTGCAGGTCGACGTAGCTGGAGAACGGGAGGCCGACGATGTCGCTGGAGACGACCTCGTCGTCGGTGTAGCCGAGCACGCCCGCGAGCGGCCCGGAGTCGGCGGCGTCGCGGAAGGCGGCGTTGACCTCGTCCGCGGTGACGTTCTCATCGAGGCTGACGACGAACTCGGTGATCGAGCCGGACGGGACGGGAACACGCATCGCCATCCCGTCGATCTTCCCCTCAAGCTGCGGGAGAACCTCCTGTGCGGCGCCCGCGGCGCCCGTCGAGGTCGGTACGATGTTCTCGGCGGCCGCGCGACCGCGGCGGGTCTTCGCCTTCGGCCCGTCGATCAGGCTCTGGGAGCCGGTGTACGCGTGAACCGTGGTGAGGGTGCCGGCGTCGATGCCGAACTCCGCGTCGAGCACCTTCGCGACCGGCGTGATGGAGTTAGTCGTACAGGAGGCGTTCGAGATCACGTCGTCGCCCTCGTATTCGTCGTGGTTGACGCCGTAGACGAGCTGTTTGACCGGCTCCTCGCCTTTCGGGGGCGCCGAGATGATCACGGTGTCTGCGCCGCCGTCGAGGTGCGCGCTCGCGTCCTCGCGGGTACGGAAGACGCCCGTACACTCTAAGGCCACGTCCACGTCGAGCTCGTCCCACGGGAGGTCCGCGGGGTCCTGCACGTTGTACAGCGGAACTGAGGTGTCGCCGATCGTCAGCGCGTCGCCGTCGCGCTCGACGCCGTCGAGCCGCCCCATGACGGTGTCGTACTTCGCGAGGTACGCCATGTCGTCGAAGTCCATCACGTCGTTGATGCCGACGAGATCGATGCGCGGCGACTCCAGCACCGCACGGAACACGTTTCGCCCGATCCGACCGAAGCCGTTGAGGCCCACCCGGACGACCTCGTCGTCGCTCACGTCGTCATCCGCGGTGAGATATGATTTACTCATGTTCGAAAAAAGCGAGCCCAGATACTTAAATCCGACCGAGTCAACGCGAGACAGTCACTATCGTTTGTTTTCGTTACGTCCGGCTTGGTCTTGTTCGAGCAGATTTGCCAATGTCTGGACATGCTAGCCGAGCGGATCCCGGAGGTGTCGGCCAATCGACAAAGTCGCCGCGTACCGCCTGCACGACCCCGAACGGCGGCGAAGACGGTCGTGGACAGAAGGCTTATCGGGGTCAGCGACCTCACGTGAGGTATGGATAGAGACGACCGTGACGATCCGTTCGGCGACTTCTTCGAGGAGATCGAACGGATGATGAACGAGATGGCCAACGGGAACCCCGGAAGCGAGGACGCCGGCTTCGGCTCGGCGACGCACGTGGACGCGTACACCACCGACGACGGCGTGCGACTCGTCGCCGACCTCCCGGCCGTCTCGAAGGATGAGCTCTCCCTGCAGTGCGACGGGGAGGCGCTCACCATCTCTGCGGCGTCCGATCGGCGGGAGTACGACGAAACCGTCGAACTGCCCGTCCCGGTCGACGAGCACTCGGCGGACGCGACGTTCAACAACGGCGTGTTGGAGGTCGTGTTCGACCGCGACGACGACTCCGCCTCGATCGATCTGGAGTAGCCGCAGCCTCCTTTTTATTCTCCCGCGGCGGTCCGCTCGATCAGCCCTGCGAGCCGGTCATAGAAGTCGGGCTTGTACTTCGTCGCCGCGTCGACGGTCGGCCGCGCGTTCGTCTCGTTGACGACCAGCCGTCCGTCCGTCTCCAGCAGGTCGACGCCGAGGTAGTCGATCCCGAGTGCCTCCGCGGTCCGCTCGGCCAACTCGCGGGCGCGGTCCGGGAGGTCGACACCGGTGGCCGCCGCGCCGCGGTGGACGTTGTGTTTCCACCGCCCCTCCTCGACCGCGTCCGGAGGGAGTTCCCGCTCGACCGCGCCGACGTACGCGCCGTCGACGACCATCGCCCGGTAGTCGCGCGCGTCGGGGAGGAACTCCTGAATCAGGTACGACTTGTCGCCGGTCGCGCGGTAGTCGTGGACGAGGTTGAGATAGTCGACGACGCCCAGAAGCGAGTCGAGATCGGTCGCGGTCGCGACACCCACGCCCCGAGTGGCGGAGTTCGGCTTGACGACGACGGGGTAAGAGAACGGCGCGACGGCCTCGGTGACGACCGCCTCGTCGACGGGGTTCGACACCAGCGTCGTCCGCGGCGTCGGAATTCCGGCGGCGTCGAGCGCGGCGAGCACGCCCGCCTTGTTCCGGGAGGTGAGGACGGCCTCCCGGTCGTTCACCCACGGGACCGACAGCCGTGCGTCGACCACGACGCCCTCCATAAGTCGCGAGGGGTAGACGAAGCCGGCGTCGAAGCCGTCGAACTCGTCGTCAGCGTCCGACGGACCCTCACGCTCCCTACCCCCGGAGACGCGGAGCGCCCGCTCTTTCGCCTGCACGTGATCGATCGCGATCCCGCGGTCGGCGAGCGGCCCGCGCACGCGTTCGAACGTCTCGGCGTCCGTCGTCATCGCGAGCCGGAGCATACGTCTGTTCGGGACCGTTCGGACTTAAAAATCGCGAGGGGCGCGCCGCACCCGATTCACTGGAGGTGGCCTTCCTCCCGGAGCTGTTCGGCCTCGCTCTTCTCGTAGCGCCACGCGATGTCGCCCTTCTCGTCTTGCCAGTCCCACGGCTCGACGAGGACGATGTCGTCCTCGCGGATCCAGACGCGCTTCTGCATCCGCCCGGGGATGCGCGCGGTCCGCTCTTTCCCGTCCGCACAGCGCACGCGGACCCGGTTTGCGCCGAGCATCTCGACGACCTCCGCGAACACCTCGTCCTCGTCGGGCATCCGGAGATCGTTTTCGACCGCCGCCGTCTCCATTGCTCATGCGTACGCGGTGATACGCGCTCCCGGAAATAAAAGGGCCGCTCTCCGCACGGAAACACCCTTTTTAAATCTCGACGGCGGCGATCGGAGACATGCGCGACACCCTCGGGTCCGAAGGCATCGCCGGCGTCGTGATCGTCCTCATCGCGGTCGGGGTTCTAACCGTCCACGATCCGATCGTCGGTGCGGGCGTCATGGTTCTGTTAGCCGGGCTCGCGCTGATTGCAAAGGGGGTCGCCGACTCGACGATGCGGGCGTTCGGGCTCAAGTAGGTGCTACCGTCCGTTTTGTGGTCTCTGACGGACGAATGTTCCTCGGCCCCGCTCCCGAAAGAGTGATACTTCGCGGCCACCCCGGACCGGTATGGTCGACGTACCCGCGGTCGCCGTCGAACTGATCGAACTCCTCGCCGTCGTCGTCGGCGCCGGCGCCGCCTCGGCGATCGGCGTCGTGCTGGAACGCTTCGGGCTCACCGCAGTCACCGCCGGCGATCTCGCGCTCGGCGCGTGGGCGGTCGGAATGGGTCTGCTCGCGCTGTACGTCGGGGTCGTTGCGCTCGGCTACGAGCAGGCGCTCCCCCGGATCCAGCGTATCGCCGCCGGCGAGTGAGCGGATCCGACACGGGTGTCGAAGGCGAATCGCGTTTATAAATCTCCATCCGCCGCCATTTCTCTGATCGCTGCCGCCCGCTCGCGGATCGCGGCCAGTTCCGACTCGGCTTTGTTGTCGAGGTGCGAGTACATCAGTCCCATCCGACCGGTTCCGCGGAGCGTCTCCCCGTTCTCCCTTAGAAGTCTCAGTAGAGCGCGTTGAGCGGGCACGCGCCCTCGCCCGTGGTCCGTGAGACCGCGTACGGGCAGGTCGCGCAGTAGTCGCTCATGCGGTTCACGTAGCTCCCCGATGCGGCGTACGGCTTCGAGGAGAGCACGTCCGTCCCGAACGACCCCATCGCGACGACGTTCGGCGTCGTCACCCAGTGGTAGGCGTCGACGAACCCGAGGTGAAACCACTCGTTCAGCTCGGCGGGATCGGTGCCGTAGAGCAGCGCCATGTTCGAGAGCACCATCAGCCGCTCGATGTGGTGGGCGTAGCCGTACTTCCGGACGTGACCGACCGTCTCGGAGAGACACCGCATGTCCGTGTCGCCGTCTCGGTAGGCCGGCGGGAGCCTCCCGCGACTGGTCCAGTTGGTTGGCCGCCGCCAGCTCCGGCATCGCCTCGCGGTAGACGTGTCGGGTGAACTCCCGCCAGCCGATCACCTGCTGACGAATCCCTCGACCGCGTTGAGGGGGACGGGAGCGGGTCCGCGGTCGTCGGCTCCGTCGCCCGGATCCTCCTTACCGAACGCGTCCAGCGTCGTCCCAGAATCGCTGGCGGCGGGGTCCTCGTCGGGATCGTACGCGCCCGGTTCGACGCCGCGCTCGGTGTATGCCGCCTCCACTGCCCGGACCGGCTCGCGCGGGTCGAGCAGTCCGAGGTTGATCGCGGGCGACAGCAGCGAATGCGAGAGGAACGGCTCGTCCGTCACCATCGCGTCCTCGTACCGCCCGAACGACGGGAGCCGGTCGCGGACGAACGCGTCGAGCGCCGTCTGCGCCTCCTCGCGGGTGACCGGCCAGGCGAACTCGTCGAGAGAGTCGGTTCCCCACGTGTCGAACCGCTCGCGGACCCACGCGTGAGTCTCGCGGGTGAGTTCGTCGGGGTCGAACCGCGGCGGCTCGGGTGGTTCCCAGCCGTCCGGCGGCGTCTCCTGATTGAGGTCGTCGTAGTTCCGCTCGCCGCCGACCGGCTCGTCGCCGTCCATCAGCACGCCCGTCTCGCGGCGGACGTGGCGGTACCAGTTCTCCTGTCGGTAGCGTCTGTCGGCGCTCCCGTCCTCGCCGACGATCCGGTTCCGTCTCCTCCCCGTCCGACTCACCCGTCGACTCACCCGTCCACTCACGCCAGTCGTCGGGCGTCGTCCAGAACAGCTCGTTGTCCAGTAGCTCCAACGCTCCGCCGCGCTCGGCAACGACCTCGCGCAGTCGGTCGCCCGCGCCGTGGCTCGCGGGGCGCATGAGCCGGAGGTCGGCGTCGCCCGGCTCGCCAGCGAACTCCTCGTCGAAGAACGTGTCCAGCCCGTCGCCGAACGATTCGGCCCGCAGGTACGTCACGTCGTGGCCGCGCTCGCGGAGCGCGTCGCGGGCGTGTCGCATCGCCGAGAACACGAGCGTCAGCTTGTGGGTGTGGTACGGTTTCCGGTCGGCGAAGCCGTGCGCCTCGATCAGCAGCACCTCGTCGGCGTTGGCGAGCGCGTCGAGATCGGGGTTGAGCTGGTCTCCTAGCAACCAGAGGACGGAGTCGTCGCTCATGGATGCCACACGGACGCGACCGACGTAGCTCTACGGGGACGCCGGTTTCGACTGCCGTCCGGAACACCCGCTCCTTTTTACTCGGCCTCGGTGAGTGGAGTGGTATGGACGATATCCTCACGAACTGGCTCCTCGGTCTGATCGCCGCCCTCCTCGCCGTGCTCGTGCTCGGCTCGACCGGGCAGTCGTTCCTCGACCCGCTCGCTCCGGTCGCGAACGTGCTCGCGCTCGTGACGTTCCTCGCGTTCGTGCTTCTGACGGGCGCGTTCCTCGTGTACACCGCGTCGTTCCGGAACGCCTAGGCCGCCCTCGCGGCGAACCCGCCCGGTGCGGGTACCTTTTTATTTCCCCTCTGTCTGCTCGCCATATGGAGTACACGACGCTCGGAAGCACCGGGACGACGGTCTCGAAGATCTGTCTCGGCTGTATGAGCTTCGGCGACTCGGATTGGCGCGAGTGGGTCCTCGACGAGGAGGAGGGGAAAGCGATCGTCGAGCGCGCGCTCGAACTCGGGGTGAACTTCTTCGACACCGCCAACATGTACTCGAACGGCGAGTCGGAGCGCGTCCTCGGCGAGGCGCTGGAGGGCCACCGCGAGGAGAGCGTCGTCGCCACGAAGGCGTACTTCCAGATGGCCGAGTCGAACCCGAACTCCGGCGGGCTCTCGCGGAAGGCGATCGAACAGGAGCTCGAACACAGCCTCGATCGGCTGGGCATGGAGACGATCGACTTGTACCAGCTCCACCGGTGGGACGACGACACGCCGATCGAGGAGACGCTGGCCGCGCTCGACGACGCCGTGCGGCGCGGCAAGGTCCGACACGTCGGCGCCTCGTCGATGTGGGCCCACCAGTTCGCCGAGGCGCTGCACACGAGCGACCGCGAGGGGTACGAGCGGTTCGCCACCATGCAGAACCACTACAACCTCGCCTACCGCGAGGAGGAGCGCGAGACCCTCCCGCTCTGTCAGAAGGAGGGGATCGGCGTGATGCCGTGGAGTCCGCTGGCGCGCGGGTACCTCACGCGCCCGCACGAGGACGTGGACGCCACGCTCCGCGGAGAGACCGAAGAGCACCTCTACGAACACCCCTACCGCGAGGGCGGCGGGCTGGCGGTCAACGAGCGCGTCGCCGAACTGGCCGACGAGAAGGGCGTGAAGATGGCCCAGATCGCGTTGGCGTGGCTGTTCCACAAAGAGTGGGTCGACACACCCATCGTCGGGACGACCAGCGTCGAACACCTCGAAGACGCGGTCGAGGCGCTCGATATCGATCTCTCGAAATCCGACATGGAGTGGCTCGAAGAGCCGTACGAGCCGGTCCGCGTCTCCGGTCACGAGTGAGGTGTTGCGAGCGGGCCGGTACGAGCGGACCGGTACGATCGGATCAAAACGATCGAGTCGAGGCGAGCGAGCCCGACGTCTTCGTCTCCTACTTATAAACGCACCGTCGTGGGCGGCACGACAACCCTTTTCGGCCGGGCCACCGAACCGAAGTCCATGGCAGACGACGACCCCACTAACGCCGACGACGGCGAGGAACAGGGCGACAGCGCCGCCGGAGCCGAGGGCGGCGACGCCGAAGGCGACGACGGCGAGGAGAAATCCTTCCGCGAGCGCGTCGAGGAGATCCGCGAGCGACGCGAGCAGGAGCGCGAGGAAGGCGACCGGCCCGACCCCGAAGAGATGATGGGTGGCGGCGGCGGCCCGCCCGGGATGGGTGGCGGTGGCGGCGGCAACCCCTTCGCGCAGATGATGTCCGGCATGATGGGCGGCGGCGGTCCCGGCGGCGCGGGCGG
>Ga0065697_1000583_pt1 | contig 19738 bp, 18 predicted proteins | sample AntLakMe24m_08um_FD_59086 | JGI IMG/M metagenome (GOLD analysis project Ga0065697, IMG submission 59086) | Hypersaline microbial communities from Antarctic Deep Lake - 24m 0.8um v2 (version 3) | ecosystem: Environmental > Aquatic > Non-marine Saline and Alkaline > Hypersaline | place: Deep Lake... | reverse complement strand
CGGAACCGCCCGCTCGTTGATCGACCTCTGTCTGGCCACCGGCAACCTGGGACCGGGCAGCGGCCCCTTCTCGTTGACCGGACAGGCGAACTCGATGGGGAACCGCGTCTGCGCCTCGAAGTCGTCGTGGCCGGGATACAGACCGTTCGACGACACGGCTCACCGCAAGGCTATCGCCAACGCGTGGGGCGTTCCGCTGAGCCGGCTTCCCGACTCGTCCGGGCCGGGGTTCGTCCGGATCATCGACGAGCTGGCGCGGGACAACGTCGACGTCTGCTGGACGGTGGCGACGAACCCGGTCGCGGGGATGCCCGACGCGAACCACGTCGAGAGCGCCCTCGAAGACACGTTCCTGATCGTCCAAGACGCGTTCCGCTCCGACACCGTCGAGCTGGCGGACGTGGTGTTGCCGGCGGCGACGTGGGGCGAGTCCGAGGGGACCGTCACCAACATGGAGCGCCGGATATCGCGGGTCCGCGCCGCCACGGAGACCTCCCCGAAGATCAAACAGGACCTCGACATCATCGTCGCGATCGGCGCCGCGATCGACGGGGAGCTGTTCCCCCGACCCGCGCTCTCGCCGGAGTCGGTGTTCGACGAGCTGCGCGCGCTGACCGCGGGGACGCCAGCGGATCTGTCGGGGATCTCGTACGACCGGCTGGAGGCGGAGCGCGCGGTCCGGTGGCCGGCTCCGTCACCGGAAGCGGAGGGCGGCTACCGCTACGTCGACAACGACGGCTGGTCGTTCCCCACGCCGTCGGGTCGCGCTCGGTTCTCGACGGGGGCCCATGACGGCCTCGCCGAGCCGACCGACGACGAGTTCCCGCTGACCTTGACGACCGGCCGGCAGGCCGACGCGTACAACACCGGCGTCCGCAGTCGCGGCACCGGGACCGACGACCCCCCGATGGCGCGGATCCACCCGGAGACGACGCTGGAGTACATCGAGTCGTTCGATCGCGGGAAGACGGTCGTCTCGTCGCGGCGGGGGTCGGTGACGATTGCGGTCAACCCGGACGACGGCGTGCCGAAGGGGATGGTGTGGCTGCCGATCCACCACCCGGCCGTGAACGCCCTCACGCTCCCCGTCGTCGATCCCGAGTCAGACGAGCCGAACCTCAAGCAGTGCGCGGTCGACGTCCGGGCGCCGCAGCCGTCGAACCCGTTGGTCCACGAGGGCCAGCCCACCGTGGACGGCGAGCCCGCACCGACGGACGACTGATGGCCTGCCGCCGCCGTCTCGCGGGACTCGGAGAGCGACGACCGGCTCGACCGCAGTATACTCCATGGTTATTCATGCGAAAAAAGAATTATGCCGGATGAGAGAAAACGGAGAGCCAAGTTGAGCCGAGAACAGCACACGAATGAATATAAAAATGACTCGTATTGGAACAATATCGAACTGTAATCGCTAATGACTGATCGGGAGCCAACAACCTGTATGCGGTGCGCGGTCGGTTGTGGCTACCAACAGCGCGCCGGCGACGACGGGGAGTTCCTCGACGTTCGAGGCGACGACGACCACCCCACGAACGGGGGCAAGACCTGCAGTCGGGGGGTCCGCGAGACGATCGACCCGAGCGGCGAGCGGGTGACCGAACCGCTGATCCGCCGGGGCGGGACGCTCCGGCCGACCGACTGGGACACCGTTCTCGGGACCGTTTCGGTGCGGATTATCGAGGCGCTCAGGAACGGGAACGACAACGTCGCGGTGCTGGGAAGCGGCCAGCAGACGAACGAGGCGGCGTACGCGCTGGGAAAGCTCGCGCGCGGCGGCTTCGGCACCCGGTACTACGACGCCAACACCACTCTCTGTATGGCCTCGGCGGTGCAGGCGTACGTGCAGGCGTTCGGGAGCGACGCGCCGCCGCCGACGTACGACGACATCCCCGACGCCGAGACCCACGTGATCTGGGGCGCGAATCCGAAGATCGCCCATCCCGTGCTGTATCGCAGGATCGCCGACAGCGCGGGCGGGGACGACGGCGAACTGATCGTCGTCGACCCCGTCGAAAGCGAGACGGCGGCCGACGCCGATCTGCACGTCAGCCCGGAGCCGGGGACGGATCTGGCGCTGGCGCGAGCCGTGCTCGCGCAGGTCGTCGACGACGGCCTCGTCGACCGCGAGTTCATCGAACACCACACCGAGGGGTTCGAGGCCATGGTCGGATCGCTGCCAGACGTCGACGTCGCGGCCGAGACCGCCGGTGTCCCGGTCGAGCGCGTCTCCGAGCTGGCCGCGGCGTTCGACGCTCGGACCCTCGTGTACTGGGGAATGGGGGTCAACCAGAGCGTTCAGGGGACCGGAACCGCCCGCTCGTTGATCGACCTCTGTCTGGCCACCGGCAACCTGGGACCGGGCAGCGGCCCCTTCTCGTTGACCGGACAGGCGAACTCGATGGGGAACCGCGTCTGCGCCTCGAAGTCGTCGTGGCCGGGATACAGACCGTTCGACGACACGGCTCACCGCAAGGCTATCGCCAACGCGTGGGGCGTTCCGCTGAGCCGGCTTCCCGACTCGTCCGGGCCGGGGTTCGTCCGGATCATCGACGAGCTGGCGCGGGACAACGTCGACGTCTGCTGGACGGTGGCGACGAACCCGGTCGCGGGGATGCCCGACGCGAACCACGTCGAGAGCGCCCTCGAAGACACGTTCCTGATCGTCCAAGACGCGTTCCGCTCCGACACCGTCGAGCTGGCGGACGTGGTGTTGCCGGCGGCGACGTGGGGCGAGTCCGAGGGGACGGTGATGAACATGGAGCGGCGTGTCTCACGAGTCTCGGCGGCGCGCGAGCCGCCGGCCGACGTTCGGCAGGACGTGGACATCATCGGCGCGGTCGCCGACCGTGTCGTTTCGGATCTGTTCGATTCGACGCGGCTCGACCCCGAAGCGCTGTTCGACGAGGTCAGCGCCCTGACGCGCGGCACGACGGCCGACCTCTCGGGGATCTCTTACGAGCGGCTGTCCGAGGAGCTGGCCGTCCGGTGGCCCGCCCCGGACGAGACCGGCGAGGGCGGGTACCGGTACTACGACGGGGACGGCGCGGACGCCGAAGACGCCAGGGACGCAACCCCCGACGACGCGGACGGCCGATGGTCGTTCCCGACCGACTCGGGCCGAGCGCGGTTCTCGAACGCGTCTCACCGGGGCGTGCCGGAGCCGATCGACGAGGCGTACCCCNNCACGCTCACCACCGGCCGTCGTCCGGACGCGTACAACGACCGGGGTCCGGACTCGGCCTGACGCTGACGACGACGGGAGCGCGACGGCCGCGCGGATGCACCCCGAGACGATCGCCGACAACCTGCGGGCGTTCGACCGGGGAGAGACGGTGATCGAGTCCCGTCGCTCCGCGGTGACGGTCGGGGTCGCGCCCGACGCCCACGTGCCGCCGGGGCTCGTCTGGCTCCCGGTCCACAACCCGGCGGCGAACCGACTCACGCTGTCCGCCGCGGACCCGGAGTCGGCCGAGCCGAACCTCAAGCAGTGCGCGGTCGCGTTGCGTGCCCCGGACCGGACCACCACCGATATCACCGGCAGTTCGGGACAACTGAACGGGACCGGATCCCACTCCTAGGCGGTTCCAAGCCGCCGGTTGCGCTTTCAGCCGTTCTACCGAGGGATCAGCTTCGCCGCCGCCGGGAGTCGAGACCTGACGGCGTTCGACGTCGATCCCGGACCTCCGGCCGCACGGCGGTCGACGGCTACCGATCCACACCGTGTGCCATCTAGTCATATGATCGTGATTAAACAACTAAAACAGATCAGCGAACAGTTCGACAGAAGCCGTTCTTTCGAGAATACCTCAATAAAGTTCTTAATTTTTAATTTCTTTCAAATATGGCCGAATAATCCGCCGTGCGAGTAGTTGTTGAGAATATCTTACTATATCCCACTAGAATGTTAGTATTGTCAACCGATTTGTTTATTAATAGCCAGTATGTGTCGTTGTAACGTGAGAAAGACCATGTTCAAACAATTTGAACCACAAGTGGTGTGCGATTCGGATTCCGATCCCGCCGGATCTTCACCGAGCCGTCCACTCCACCGTGAGAACGTCGTCGATCGGTCGTTCGAGAGCCACGAAACTGCAGACGTTCTCGACCGTTCCGCGGGAGGTGACTCGCGGTGAAGCCGACCGACCTGCTCTACGGCAAGTACCGGAACCTCATTCTCGCGACGGCCATGTTCAACCTCGGATTCGTAATCTGGTTCTCGTTCGCGCCGTTCACCGGCGGTATCGCCGAGGAGTTCGGGCTCTCAGTCCAACAGCTCGGGGTCGTCGCGAGCGCGGCCATCGTCGCCGTCCCCCTCGGTCGCATCGTCATCGGGCCGCTGACGGATCGGTTCGGGGCGAACGTCACGGGCGGCGTCACGCTCGTCGTCGTCGGGACGTTCGCGATCATCAGCGCGTTCTCACAGACGTACGAGGTGTTCACCGCCTCACGGATCGTCGCGTCGCTCTCGGGGATCACGTTCGTCATCGGCATCCAGCACGTCGCCGAGTGGTTCGAGGAGGAGAACCTCGGGACCGCGGAAGGGATCTTCGCCGGAATCGGCAACGCCGGGGCCGGGCTGGGCGCGTACTTCACCCTGCCGCGGATCTTCGGTGAGGGATACGTCGACCCGATATTCGGCTCGGCGTTCCTCGCCACCTCGTCGAACTGGCGGGCGGCGTTCTTCTACACCGGCGCGCTCGCGGTGCTGCTCGGTGTCGTCTACTACGTCTTCGGGGCCGCCGCGAAGAGCGAGGCGAAGCGGGAGGCGACGAAGGCGGGCGTGAGCTGGGAGCAGTGGCGGTTCATCGCGACCCGCTACGGCGCGGTCGTCCTCTCCGTCGCGTACGTGATGTCGTTCGGCCTCGAACTCGCGATGAACGGCTGGCTCGGGACCTACTACCGCGAGGCGTTCGGCCAGGGCGACATCGTGATCGCCGCGTCGTTCGCGGCGACGTTCTCGGTCGCCGCCGGGCTCCTCCGGCCGATCGGCGGGTACGTCAGCGACGTGGTCGCGCGCAACGAGCGGGACATCCTCCCCGTCTTCGAGGGTGAGTACCGCAACCAGTGGACGTTCGCCGCGCTCTCGTTCGTCGTACTGTCGATGTTCGGCATGACGCTCGCCGGGCTGACGGGGAACATCTACGTCGCCGTGGTCGCCGGCTTCCTCGTCGGCACCGGCTGCGCGTTCTCCGAGGGCGCGATCTTCGCGCAAGTGCCCGCGATGTTCCCGGACAACTCCGGATCGGTGGCGGGGATCGTCGGCGGGATCGGAACGGTCGGAGGCGTCGTCTACCCGCTCGCGTTCTCCGCCGCGTTCCTCCCGAACCTCCACGTCGGCTACGCGATCGTCGGCGCGTCGATGATACCGATCTTGGGGCTCGTGGCGTGGGTGTTCCAGCCGAAGATCGCGGAGCGCGCGAACGACGACGGATGGTTCGTCTCCGGCGAGCGGATCGTCGCGACCGGCGACGACGACTGAGTCGCGCGAGGTCTCGCGGCCTTTAAAAATCAGTCCCGACGGTGTCCGAGCGGCTTCTTCTGGTCGACCTCGACCTCGACGTGGATCGAGTCGGGGAAGTCGCGACCGACGACTTCGCGGGCGATGTCGTCCGCGCCGTGGATCTCCATCGAGCGCTTGTACACGTCGTAGTTCCACGGCGAGAACTCGTCGCCGGCGCGGAGCTGTTTGTAAAGTGGAACGCGGACGGTCTCGGCGGGCGTGGCGTGTGGACCCTTACACTCCGCGCCTTTCCGTTCGAGCGTCGATTTGAGGTCTTGGACGGTCTCGGCGAGCACGTCGTGGTCGCCGGACGCGAAAGAGAGTTTCGTGACGAAGGTCATGGCTGGGGCTTGTTCGTTGATGGTGGCCCAAGGAGTAAAAACGCATCTACCGCGAACGGGACGTAAAATCCGATGTCGATCTGCACGTATAAAACACCGGCAGCGGGCGACTAACGGCGCGCAGATCGGTCGAAGAAGGCTGCAACGGCCGATGTGTTTGCGACTCCGACACCCTCTTTAGGGGTGGTCGCTTACCTGACGCTAATGACGGTCGAAGCGACCAGTGCCGGAGCCATCCTCTTCCGCGACACCCGCGGCGAACGGGAGTACTTGCTCCTGAAGAGCCGACCGGGGGACTGGGAGTTCCCCAAGGGCGGGATCGAGGGGGACGAGGAGCTCCAGCAGACGGCGATCAGGGAGGTGTCGGAGGAGGCCGGAATCGAAGATTTCCGGCTGATCGACGGCTTCCGCAAGGAGTACGACTACGTGTTTGAGGCGAACGGCAACACCATCCACAAGACGGTGCACCTGTTCATCGCGCGCTCGTTCGAAGCGAGCGCCGAAATCTCGAACGAACACCGTGACCTGCAGTGGCGCGACTACGATCAGGCGCTCAACACGATCACGCAAACAGGCCCCCGAGAGATCTTAGAGGACGCCCACGACTACCTCGACGAGCGGAAAGACGGGGACACCGGCGAGTACGTCTAAGCGGATACTCTCGTTCCATTCCGCCCCGTTCACTTTTAAACTGCCGCCGACTACCACAACCGTGACTCCGGACGCCGAGTTCGGCTACGAGCTGTTGGTCTGTCGGTACGCCGAGCTGGCGTGGTACCCCGGAGAGGGTCCGCGTCCGGCAGTCGTCGCCCGCCAGCTCGGCACCAAAGAGCGCCGCTGGGACACGGTCGTGATAGAGGTCGATCCGGCGGCGTTCGCAGCCCGCCGTGCGTTCGGCGATCGGACCATCGATTCCGACCTCCTCCACGTGGTTCGCCACGCCCCCGCCGAGTGGGCGTGGTACCGCGACGCGCTCCCGCATCCCGGCTATCCATGGCGCTACGTTCGACAGGCGGTCCACCGCGCTGCCGGCCGCGAGCTGATCGAGAAGCGACGGCGGAACAACCGGATTCAGCTCCGCCGGAAGCGACCGTATCCCGATTGGGTCAAGCGGATCGTCGCGATCGAGAACAAGCCGGATCTCGATCGCTCTGCGGCCGACCGGCTCGCCGACCAACTCGCTCACGACGTCGAAACCTGCCTCGCTGACGAGGCGTGGCTCGCCACCGAGACGACCGGCGAGCGCGTCGAGCCGGCCCTGCTCCGCGAGATGCCCGTCGAGGCCGGCATCCTCGCGACCGATTTCGAGGGAGGCGTCGGCGCCGATGCGGCCGACGTGGCGTGGCATCCGAGCGATCTGGCGCCCGCGGAACACGAGCGCCGCGACCCTGAGACGGTGACCCGCCGGCTGGAGATAGCCGAGCGAGCCTACGGGAAGGGGTGGCGCTCCTTCGCCGACACGATGCGGCCGGACTGCCGACACTTCGAACTTCGCCGCAACGGGCAAGCGCTCGTCCCGTACTGCGCGGCCAAGGAGACGGTCCCGACCGCACGAGAGTGTTCGGGATCCTGTGCGTCGTTCTCGCCCGAACCGCCCCAGTGGCGGACGAAGGGGTGGCCCATCGAGGGCGGCCCCGGGAAGGGGCTCGAACTGGTCCTCGACCGCCGACGAGAGCGAGAGCGCGACCGGGTCGCCGACGGCGACGGCGAGAGCGACTAGGTCGGTCCTACGCCAGCGCCGCCGCCAGCTTCTCGACCGGGTGCGGCGGCTCGGGGGCACCGCCGTCGCGCTCCTTCAGTTGGCTCCGGCAGGAGGCACCGGGAGCAACGACCTCGTCACCGTCGCTCTCGGCGACCTGATCGAAGAGGATCCGGCCGATCGCCTTGCTCATCGAGTAGTGCTCGGCCTCGTAGCCGAACGAGCCCGCCATCCCACAGCAGGAGGAGTCGAGCGGATCGACCCCGTACCCCGCACGTCGGAGCACGCCGACCGCGTGATGGTCCTTCTTCGTCGCCTTCTGGTGGCAGTGCCCGTGATACGTGAGCGATTCGGTGGGCGCGTCGAGGTCGATATCCTCGTCGAGCCGGTGGGCGTCGACGTACTCCATGACGCCGTAGGTGTTCGCCGAGACGGTCGCCACGTCGGCGTCGGGCACGTCGCTGGCGTCGCCGTCGAGCAGGTCGTGGTAGTCGGTCTGCAGCATCACGGCGTCGGTGGGCTCGACGACCACCACGTCCCAGCCGTCGGCCACATCTGGTACGAGCGTCTCCACGGCGTCTCTCGCCGCCGCGCGCGACTCGTCGAGCATCCCCTTCGAGTGCGGGGGGCGCCCGCTCCCGTCCACATCGGGGATTCGGACGTGGCAGTTCGCGGCCTCCAGCACGCGCACCGCGGCCTTCCCCGCACCGGGGTTCGTGTAGGTGGTGTACACGTCGGGGAACAGCAGTACGTCGCGGTCGGCCTCGGCTCGGGGAATCCCCGCGCCGCCGCGGGCCTCGAACCAGTCGGTCAGGCTCTCCGAGCGGAACGTGGGGAGGTCACGCTCCTTCGCGATCCCGAGGGCCTTCTCCATGACGAGGCCGGCGCCGGGGATCTTCCCGGGGAGGTTCGAGAGGGGCGCGAGCGTCGAGCCGATCGGCGCGAGCGATTCGAAGTTGCCGAGCAGTCGGGTCCGCAGGTCGATCCCGTGTTCCTCGTGGTGGGCGTGTTCGACCTCGGCTTTGAGCTTCGCCATGTCGACGCCGCTCGGACAGTCCTTCGTACAGCCCTTACAGCCGACACACAGATCCATCACCTCGGTGACGAACTCGTCGTCGGTCGGGTCGTCGGGGAGTTCGCCGTTCATGGCTCCGCGGAGCATGTTCGCCCGGCCGCGGGTCGCCTGTATCTCTTCTTCGGAGGCGCGATAGGTCGGACACATCACGCCGCCGGTGGTCTCCTGCGGGCCGCGACACCCGCCACAGCCGTGACAGAGCTCGACCATCCCCTGCATCCCGTTGTCGATCGCCCACTCCATCGCGGGGTCGAAGCCGGCGTCGTACTCGTACTCCGAGTCGAACCGGAGGTTCTCGCGCATGTCGTGGTCGCCGCAGACGTTTCCGGGATTGAGCAGCCAGTCGGGGTCGAAGGCGGTCTTGAGGTCGCGGAAGGCGTCCCAGAGGTCGTCGCCGTACAGCTTCCGGTTCCACTGGGTCCGGGCGCGGCCGTCCCCGTGTTCGCCCGACACCGACCCGCCGAGCCGGACCACGGCGTCGGTGACGCGGTCGGCGATGTCGACCATCGCGTCCACGTCGTCCACGTCTTTCGTGTTGATCAGCGGCCGGATGTGGAGTACGCCCGGGCCGGCGTGCGCGTAGAAGGTCGCGAAGGTGTCGTTGTCGTCGAGGATCTCCTGGAACTCGCGGGTGTACTCGGGGGAGGTGTTCGGGCGGGATCGCGCAGTCCTCGATGAAGGAGATGTGCTTTTCGTCTGTGGTGCGCGACAGGAGGATCGGGAGTCCGGCCTTGCGCATCTTCCAGAACCGGTCGCGCTTTTCGGGGTCGTGCGCTTCCATCGCGTCGACCGCGCGGCGGGGCTGGCTCGTCGTCTCGGCCGCGCCGTCGCTCGGCTCCGCCATCGTCGCCGGGCGGGCACGGTCGGCCGTCGCACCCACCCGATCCGCGATCAGGTCCGCGACCTTCTGTTTCCCATCCACGTCGCTGTCGGCGTAAAACTCGACGAGGAGGACGGAGTCGGTCCCCTCGGGCAACATCCCCACGACGCCCTCGAACTCGGGCGTGTCGGCCGCGAGGCCGAGGAGCACGTCGTCCATCACCTCGACGGCGGCGGGGTCGTGGTCGAGGATCGGCGCCACATCCTCCATCGCGTCCAGCAGGTCGTCGTAGGTGAGCAGCGCCACCGCCTTCGTCTCTGGAATCTCGACAAGCGAGACGGTCGCTTCCGTGACCGTCGCGAGGGTCCCTTCGCTGCCGGCCATGAGCCGACCGAGGTTGACGACGCCCGCCTCGCCGTACTCGCCGCGGTACTCGGCGAGCAGGCGGTCGAGGTTGTAGCCGGAGACGTTCCGCTTCATCTCCGGGAAGCGCTCGTCGATCGCGCCCGCCTCCTCGTCGAGGATCCGGACGATCTCGGCGTGGATCCGCGGTAGGAGGTCGTCGCTCTCGGCGTCTGCGGACTCTCGTAGCTCCTCGACGGCGACCTCTCCGAAGGTCGTCACCGTCCCGTCGGCTAACACGACCTCCAGCTCCTCGACGTAGTGGTCGGTTTTCCCGTACTTCAGCGAGTGCGACCCGGTGGAGTTGTTGCCGATTGCGCCGCCGATCGCGGACTTGTCGCGCCACGCCGGATCGGGCGCGAACTTCAGCCCGTGGGGCTCGACCGCGGCGTTGAGGTCGCCGACGTACGCCCCCGCCTGCGCTCGGGCGGTCCCCGCCTCCGGATCCGTCGACAGCACCTCGTCCATCGAACCGGTGAGATCGAGGACGACCGCCTCGTTGACGGTCTGGCCCGCGAGCGACGTGCCGCCCCCGCGGGGCAACACCGGAATCCCCTCTTCGTAGCAGTACTCGTGGACCGCCGCCACGTCCGCCGTCGACTCCGGCACCACGACGCCGATCGGTGTGACCTCGTACGCCGAGGCGTCGGTCGCGTACAGCCGCTTCGAGTACTCGTCGAACCGCACGTTGCCATCGACCCGGTCTTCCAGCGCGTCGACGAGGCCCGGGCGCTCTACCGCGCCGCCAGTGTAATCGAAGTCCCCCCCGTCCCGCGGATCCGGATCCGGCGTGTTGGTCGCCATGCGAATCCCTCACGGTCGGACCGTGAAAAACCTCTCCCAGTCGTCGAATCATGAGAACCTGCCTTCCCGGATCGCGGAGGTGAGCCGGACGCGGGGGCAACCGAAAACGTCGCGGGCACCGTCTGACGGGCGTCGTTCGACAACGAACGCTTATTAGGCGCGCTCGTGACCGTATCGAATATGAACGCTGTTCCGGAGGAGATCACGTCTCTCGTCGGTCGCGAGGTGTATTCGAACAACGGCGTCTTCGTCGGCGAGATCGAGGACGTACGCCTCGATCTGGACGCGCAGGCCGTGACCGGGCTCGCGCTCGCGGAGCTCAACCATGAGCTGTTCGCTGGGCGCGTCGACAGGAACACGGGCGTCATCGTCCCGTACCGCTGGGTCCGTGCCGTCGGCGACGTTGTGCTGATAAACGATGTCATCGAACGCCTCGACACCGGGACCGACGAACCCGAGGCCGAGGCGGAAGCAGAAGTCTAGCGGAGGACCGCCAGTCCGAGATCGCTGGGCCGCTCTCGCGGCGTCAGAAGGGAAGCGCGTCCCGCAGGCTCGTTAGGAGCCCACCGCCCTCCCGCCGCTTGCGGTCGAACACTGGGTACAGTGCGTCGAGGAACTCCGTCTTGTTTTCGAACCGGCTCTGTGGCACCTGATCGAGCGCCTCGCCGAGCGTGATCGTCCGCCCTTTGCCGTCGTAGGGAATCTCGCGGTCGCCGAGAGCGTGGCGGACCTCCTCGGCCGTCGCCGGGAACGACACGTCCGCCTTCCCGATCTGTTCGTCGAGCACGGCGATGCCGAACTCGATCGCGTCCGGCTCCGACGATCCGCCGCCGCCGGGTGGGCGTGCTGCCATTGCGGCGTGGTACTCGCTCTGGCCTTTTTAAACCCATGTTCGGCGAGCGGCCGGTGGGCCGCTCCGACCGCTCCGCTCAACGTCGCAGATGCGGTCACTCCGGGAGTGACTCCTCCGGCGGCGCTGCGTCGAGGACCGCCAGCTCGATCCCGTTGCCGGCGCGGTACGAACGCAGCGACCGCGTCGTCGTCGTACGGCGGGACGGCGACGAGCACGACCGCCGCGAGGTCGTCCCTCTTCGACACGCCGAGGAATCCGTTCGGGTGCGAGATGAACCGTGCCCCGCCTCGTCCGGCGGGCGTCCCGATATCGACCCCGAACACCGCGTTCACCGACCCGCCGACCCCCGCGGGTGTGAAATGGGTCACCACCGGCATCGACGGGTCGAGACCGGTGTCTTCGTCGAACTCGCCGGCACGAGTAGCCGAAAGCCGCAGGCTCGTCGCGTCGGGATCGCGCTCGGCGGCTTGGTCGAGCAACACCGTCAACAGGTCGCGCGTGATGTGGATCACGAGCAAACGGGCGCCGACACGGTCAGATCCCGAGCGCCGAGCGCAGGGTCCGCGCGTACAGTCCGGGTGCCTTGCGGCGCGACCCGGAGAGCGCGTCCTCAACGGCGAGGGCGGCCCGCTCGTCCACGCCGACGCCGTGGCCCACGCGCACCCGCTCCGGGTTCAGTCCGGAGAGTGCCTCGATCGGCGGCATCAGCCGGAGCATCGGATGGACGCCGAGGCGCTCACGATCGCCACGGAAGTACGAGGCGGAGCCGAGCGACTCGGGGACGATCAGCGTCTCGCCGTCGAAGAAGCCGACCTCCTGCCACGGGGGGATCATGGAGTCGCGGATCCGAAACGCCTCGAACCCCGAGTCCGCCAGCCGCGAGCCGAACCGCTCGACGGGGGCGTCGATCTCCTCTGCGACACCGGTCATCCAGTCGGCGACGTAGACGGGAACGTCGTGTCGGGTCGCGATCGCTGCGCTGTCGCGCTTGTGACGGTCGAGCCCGACCACGACGCCCGCGACCGTCCCGAGATCCGCCAAGAGGTCGTCGACGCCGGGCGCGTCGACCGGGTCGAACACCCAGACGTCGTCCGTCTCGCTCTCCTCGTTCGGGACCGCGATCGCGTGGCTCGCCCGCTCCATCGCCTCGCCCGGGTACGCGATCCAGCCGACGCCGCGGTCGAAGCGATCGATCTCGTGGAGGTCCGCGTCGCCGTCAGCTTTCAGTTCCATAACACGTATTTAGTCCGGATCCTTTTCAACCCTCTCCGGCGGGACCGCTGAAACGCCGAATTGCTCAAGCCTATCCTGAGAACTCCGACTCGCTCACCCGGACGATCACCGTCTCGTCGACGTCGCGGAGGTCGTACTCGGGCGTCTCGCCCTGCGTTCGCCGAACGTAGAGGGGTTCGACCGGCCGGCCGTCGACGAGCCCGAACACCTTCAGTCGCTGATCGGTCTCCTCGGGGGGGACGGGCGCCGTCGCGCACCTCGCGGGCGAGGTCGCGAGAGAGCCACTCGTCGGGGGGAGACCGATGGCTCGCGAACGAGCGCCTCGTCGACGAAGCGGACGAGGTACCAGTTGAGGTCATTTAAAAGCGACACCGCCGCGCCGAGGCTTACGGTGTCGACGGCGACGCTGTTCTCGAACGGCTCCTCAATCTCGTAGGTCGCGAGCGCGTCCCGGGCCGTTTCGCGGGACAGCAGCTCGTAGGTGAGATTCACGTCCGGATCGCCGAGGAGACACACCCGCGTCACACGCTACCGGACTCGGCCGCTCCACAAATCGGTTGCGGTCGTTCGTCTCGGCGGTCCAGAAGAGTCGTCGCCGGCTCAGAACGTCGACACGTCGCCGTCGATGACGCTGCGAGTCACGTCGGTGACGTTTGCCAGCTCGCGATCGACGATTTCGAGGACCTTCGGTTCGATGTCTCCGAGCGCGACGCCGTCCTCGGTGACGAGCTGCGCGTCGGCGACGTGGGGCTCGTCGATCGGGCGCCCGATCTGCGAGAGCAGGCGGACCTGCAGGTCGCGGATCCCGTCGACCTCCTCGGTGACGGACTCCGCGATCCGGGTCGACAGGAGGTTGTAGATCTTCCCGATGTGGTTGACGGGGTTCTTCCCGGAGGTCGCCTCCATGGACATGGGCCGGTTCGGAGTGATGAGCCCGTTCGCGCGGTTGCCGCGTCCCACGGACCCGTCGTCGCCCTGCTCCGCGGAGGTGCCGGTGACGGTGAGGTAGACGGAGCCCTCGTCGTAGTCGTCGGCGGTGTTGACGTCGACGTGGACCTCCCGGTCCGTGCGCGACTCGGCCAGTTCGGTGACGAACTCGCGCACGTTCTCGACCGCGTCGTCGTACTCGTCGAGCCCGTCGACGTACCGGTCGACCATCGCGGCCGCGACGGTGATGTCGATCCGGTCGCCCTCGCGTTTGCCCATGATCTTCACGTCCGGCCCGAGCTCGGGATGATCCGCGTGGTAGGTCGTGTTGAGTTCGTGCTCGGCCTCGTAGACGATCGTCTCCGTCTCCGTCAGGGGCGCGTGGCCGACGCCGAAGGAGGTGTCGTTGGCCATCGGCACCTGCTGGGTCTCCTCGCCGAACACGTCTTGGAGGTCGCCCGACCCCTCGCCGAGCTTCACGTCGATGATCACATCGGTACCGTACTCCAGCTCCGGGGATCGCCTCAGAGAGGTAGTCGCGGGCGGCCGCGAGCGCGGTCGAGTCGACCGGGAGCTGCTCGCCTTCGTACTCCTTCGTGGCGCGCCCGACGATGAGCACGTAGAGCGGCTCGACGACCTCGCCGCCGCCGTACGCGGGGGCGGCGCGGCCGGCGACCAACTGCGTCTCGTCGGTGTTGTAGTGAAGCACCTTCCCGACGCGGTCCAAGTAGAGCTGCGAGAGCGCCCGCGACACCGACTCCGCGATACCGTCGCAGATCGAATCCGGGTGTCCGATACCCTTCCGCTCGACGATCTCGACCTCCTGGTCCTCGACCGCTCGACGATCGAGGCGGCTAACCTGAATGTTCCGGTCCATTACGTTTCGGTACTTGGCCGGCGGCAGTATAACTTGCGGAAACCTCCCGGGACCGGGTAATGCTCTCTAGTTATCGTTTGGCAGGTATTGCCCTTACCTCGCGGCTACTTCCCCCCTACTTCGCCGCCTCGTAGGCGTCCGCCATCACGTCGAGCGCCTCGCGGAGCTCGCTTTCGTCGGTCGCGTACGAGATCCGAGCGTGGCCGCGCCCGTGCTCGCCGAACGCCTCGCCGGGAACGACGACCACGCCGCGGTCAAGACACTCGTCGACGAACCCCTCGGGCACCCGCGGCATCGCGTAGAACGCTCCCTGCGGCGTCGGGCAGTCGATGCCGATTTCGTCGAAGCCGTCGAGGAGGAGGTCGCGGCGGCGCTCGAAGGAGGCGGTCATCTCGTCGACGACCCCGTGATCGCCCCGCAGCGCAGCCTCAGCGGCGTACTGGGCAGGCGCCGACGCGCAAGCCTGCGCGTACTGGTGGACGCGCAGCATGCGCTCCACGCGCTCCTCGGAGCCGTACACCCATCCGAGCCGCCAGCCAGTCATCGAGAACAGCTTCGAGGCCGAGTTGATCACGACGACGTTGTCGGTCTCGGTGAACTCCATCGGCGAGTAGTGTTCCCCCTCGAAGACGGTGTACTCGTACACCTCGTCGGAGATACAGAGCACGTCGTGCTCGTCGGCGATCCGCGCGAACTCGCGCACGTCTTCCTCGGAGGAGACCGCGCCGGTGGGATTCCCGGGCGAGTTCACCACGAACGCGACGGTGTCGTCGGTGATCGCCGCCTCGATCGCGGCGGGGTCGATCGTGAGGTCGTCGCGCAGCGGGACCGGGACCGGTTCGCCCCCGGTCAGCTTCGTCAACGCGTCGTAGGAGACGAACCCCGGGTCCGGAATCAACACCTCGTCACCGGCGTCGACGTGCGCCTCTAAGGCGATGTGGAGCGCCTCGCTGCCGCCCGCAGTGGCGATCACGTTACTCGGGTCGAGGTCGATCCCCTGATCCGTCCGGTGTTTTTCGGCGATCGCCTCGCGAAGCGACCGAGTGCCCTTATTTTCGGTGTAGGCGTCGGCCTTCCCGGCTTCGATGGCATCGATCGCCGCCTGCCGCGCGTGGTCCGGCGTCGGGAAGTCGGGCTGGCCGAGCCCGAGGTTGATCGCGTCGTCGCCGGCCGCCTCGAACACCTCGCGGATCCCGCTGATGGAGATCCGTTCGACCCTGTCGGAGAAGTTCGGCATACNCGTTCGGGNGCGCNGCCGNGAGTTAGTTCTTGTCACGTCGCGTCCGCTCCCAGACCGGTCGCCGCTCGTCGCGGCCGGGCGGCTGTCGGACCCGCCCGTCNTCGTCGACCGGGAGCGCGAACCGCCCGCGGAGCACGCTGAGCACCTCTTCTGGCGTCGCGCGGAGCAGCGCGTCGTCGACCGCCCGGAGCCGGAGCTGCGGGCGGCCGTCGCCCGCGGGCATCTTGATCGCCTCGATCAGGCCGCGCCGCACGAGGGCTCGCCGGTCGTCGGTGAGGTCCTGTCCAGCGGCGATCCCGACGCCTTCGGCGCTCCCCCCGTCTGCTCCGTCGCCGATCCACCGCCGCAGGTCCCACAGCAGGTGATCGTGGCGCGCCGCCAGCGCGACGAGGAGCGTCCGGTCGGTGACCTCACCGGTCCGTCCGACCGCGCCGTACGGGAGCGCGTCGAGCACCGCCGCCACGTCGTCCGCGAACCTGTCGTCGAGCGTCTCGCAGGCGGCCGCGAGCAGGCGGCTTCGCGCGGGCATATCGACGGTCTCGGGCGTCGCCGCCGCGAACCGCTCGCGCACCGCTCGGCCCGCGGGCGTGACTCGTTTCGGCGCCTCCTCGGTAACGAGTGTTCGATCCTTCTCCGGTCCGACGACCGCGTCGATTCGGTCCGGCGACGCGAACAGAATTCGCTGGACGTCTGGTTCGTCCGCGACCGTCCGAAGCTCGATCGCTCCCTCCGCGACCGCCTCGGCGACCGCGGTGCCGAGGACGAACGCCCGGCCAAGCGCGTCGGCGACGCCCGGCCGACAGGCGACCCGCCATGTTCCTCCCCTTGTGCGCTCTCTCGCGGCGAGTATCGGGGGGAGAAGCGCAAGTGGGACGCCGACGGCGACGATCGCGGACCGACCGGCAAGCGCCGATTCGATCGCGTCGGCTAGCCCGTCATCGGCCTCATCGAGCGCGACGGCGACTTCGGAGGGGTCGTCGCTGTCGGGATTCGAAGTGTCTTCGCCAGCCGTCGGCGGAGCCATACGCTCTGTGGCGGCGGAGTCGGAAAGAACGTTGCGCCGCTGCCGACTACGGCGCCCGGCCGAACACCAGGTACCCGGTGTGGCCGACGCCCGCGGTCGAGGGGCGGGAGCCGCGGTCGGAGAAGTCCATCTCCCGTTGAATCGTTTCGAGCGTCTCGACGCCCTCAAAGCCGGCCTCGCGGGCGGCGAGGGCGGCCTCGCGGGTCCCCTCGACGAACGGGGAGTAGACGGCGAGGTACCCTCCGGGCGCGAGCAGGTCGTCCGCGCGCTCGACGACTTCGGGGGCGTCGCCCGTATCGAGCGTTAACACGTCAAAGGGGTCCTCGTCGGCGAGCGCGTCCAGTTCCTCGGTGAGGTCGCCGGTGCGGACCTCGACGCGGTCTGCCACGCCGGCGGTCACCATGTTCCCGCGGGCGACCTCGGCGAACTCGGAGTCGATCTCGTAGCTGGTCACGTCGGCGCCGGCGCGACCGAGGTATGCTGCGAGGATTCCCGACCCCGTGCCGGCGTCGAGCACGCGATCGCCGCCGGAGGCGCCGGTGTGGCCCATTACGAGCCCCACGTCGCGGGGCATCATCGGCGCGCCGGTGCGTTCGAGGTGGTTGAACAGGTCCGGGCCGCGAAGCTCGCGGACCTCGAAGACGGTGCCGAGATGCGTCTCGACGGTGTCGCCGCCCTCGACGTCTTCGGGGACCTCGAGGACGCCGAGGTCGGTGCCGAACTCCTCGCCCGGCTCTAGCAGGTACTCCCGGTCCTCGTGGACCAGCAGGTACGCGGCGTCGGTCACTCCAGATCCGCGATCGCGGCCGCGAGGTCGCCGTCGGCGTCCTCCAAGGCCTCTCGGGCCGTCGACTTCGGGACCCCAGCGCGCTCGGCGACGAGCGCCACATCCTCGTCGGGGATGGCGTCGGTCACGCCCGCGTCGCGTTCCGTCGCGTCGACCGACCCGTCCCCGCCCTCGACCGCCGAGGGGCTCCCGCCGGCACCGGCGTCGGCGACGGTTTCGGGCGACCCGACGATCTGGTAGGTCTCCTGACCCTGAGCGTCCATCTTGGTCACCTGGGCGTCGTCGAAGACGAGGTCGTCGCCGTCGGCCGTCTCGATGACGACCCGCTCGGCGTCGAGCTCCTCGACGTCGATCCCCATCTGTTTCATCATCTGTTTCATCTTTCGCGGGTTCATGCCGCCTCCTCCGAACATACGCCCGAATTCGGCGGGACGACACAAAAAGGGTGGCGACACGGGCCGAGGAGGTGGCGATCGGGGTCGCTCGCGAGTACTCCCCCCGGCAAACGCGACTACCGCTCCCGGCGAACGCGACCGAGAGAGCGGGTTTCATACGTCCCCGAATTCGAGGTCGGGTATGTATCTCGCCGACCACACGTGGCCGGAACTTGGGGAGGCGCTGTCGGACGAATCCGTTGCGCTCGTTCCGCTCGGCTCCACGGAACAGCACGGCCCGCACCTGCCGCTGGCGACCGACCATCTGATCGCCGAGGCGCTCGCGAGCGCGGCCGCCGAGGAGACGGGCGCCGTCCGCACCCCCACGGTCACCGTCGGCGTCAGCCCGCACCACCGGCAGTTCCCGGGCACGATGTGGGTCGACCCGCCGGAGTTCCGCGACTACGTCGAGGGGTTCACCCGGAACCTCGCGTATCACGGGATCGACCGCGTCGTGTTCGTGAACGCCCANGGCGGNAACGTCCAGCACCTCCGGGAGGTCGGACGCCGGCTCCACGAGGACGAGACGGCCTACGCGATCGAGTGGATGTGGGACGAGTCGATCCCGGAACTCGTCGACGACTTATTCGAGCACAACGGACCCCACGCGGGACCGAAGGAGACCGCGATGATCACCCACATCGCCCCGGAGCTGGTCAAGACGGACCGACTGGAAGACGCTCGCGACGACGGACTCGTCCACCTCGACGAGTCGGACGCGGTGGTCCACGGCGCTCGCACCTACTACGACGCGGTCGATAACTCCGCGAACGGGGCGTTCGGCGACCCGACCGACGTGACTCCCGAGAAAGCGGAGCGCCTGTTCGAGGCCGCAAGCGACCAACTCGTCCAGTTGGTCGAGTGGCTCGACGCCCGCGACCGCGCGGAGCTGTTGCCGAAAGATCGCGTCGAGTAGCGCTCCCTGTCTCCTTTTAAATCACGTCGTCGTGGCCGGGGAGAATCGGATCGAGCGCGGCGTCCAGTTCCGGGCGACGCCCGTCGAGAATCCCGAACCGCTCGTTGCGGCGCCGTTCCAGCCACCGCAGCAGCCGGGCGGCCCAGTCGAGTTTCCGCGCCTTCATCGGGTCCACGTCCGGGTCGTCGAAGTCCCACCCCGGGAACACGAGGCGACCAGCGCCGACGTGGTCCGCGAGGAAGGCGGCGCGGTCGCCGTCGGTGAACCCGCCAAGATTTCGGATCGGGCCAACGGGGGCCGCCTGCGTCGTCGCCAGCGTCGCCTCGTCGGCGAACCGGGGGAGCCACTCGCGGACCGCGGGGATGTTGTCGCCGTGGGCGTGGGCCGCGACCGGGACTCCCTCGTGTGTCAACGCCGCCGCGGTCTCAGGGTTCTTGTCGAGGTCGGTGACCATGCAGTCGACGTCGACGCCGCGGTCGCGGAGGGCGTCGGCGGCGGTGGAGGCGGCGACGACGACATCGGCGTTGCGGGCGATTTCGACTTCGTCGCTGAGGCACGGGGCGGCGCCGGCTATCGCCACGGTCTCGCCGCGCCAGTCGCCGAGCCGGTCGAGGGGGAACGGCGTCGCGATATCGGCCGCGACGTCGCGAGCGCGTTCGTCGGCTGCTCGGTCGAAGCCGAAGTCGGAGAGGATCGCCTCGTAGACGGGTTCAAAGATCTGGAAATTCATTCGTGAGTCCCCGCTGTCGGTGCGGCGATCTTGCAGCGATTGCTACCGCCCGATCGCAGNGGCGGACGGCGCCGCC
>Ga0065697_1000433_pt1 | contig 19994 bp, 22 predicted proteins | sample AntLakMe24m_08um_FD_59086 | JGI IMG/M metagenome (GOLD analysis project Ga0065697, IMG submission 59086) | Hypersaline microbial communities from Antarctic Deep Lake - 24m 0.8um v2 (version 3) | ecosystem: Environmental > Aquatic > Non-marine Saline and Alkaline > Hypersaline | place: Deep Lake... | reverse complement strand
CATGATGGGCGGCGGCGGTCCCGGCGGCGCGGGCGGTCGCGGCGAGGAGCGCGGCGATCAGGCCGGCAACGAGGAACTCGTCCGCGAGGTGCGCCAGCTCCGCGATGAGGTCCGCGACGCCACCCGTCAGCTCCAGCGCATCGCGCAGGCGCTCGAAGACGACTGATTCGGCGACAGTTCTCTGCGGCAGCGATTTTTCTCGTTTTTTGACGCCCGGGAGCGCTGCGTTCGTTCGTCGATCGAGAGCGCGAGTGCGTGACGCAGATCGGTTGTTTATAACTGAGCGAGTGGTGTCGCTGTCGCTCACGTCTATTTATATCTCGTATCGCTGCCGACGAACTGCACTATTCACTCCCGCCGTCGATCGAGACGGGACCACGACGCTCGCCCAGCAGAACCGCTCAGTTCCACGCGCCCGACATTCTCTCGATCCGCTCCGGCAGCGCGGGCAGCGCGACGACGGCGACCACGGCGGCAGTCGTCGCGGCCAGCGTGACCGCAACTGATCCCGCGAACACGTACGCGCCCACCCAGAGCCCGCCGGTGACGGCCAGCGCGGGGACCGCGATCCGGACCGGGACCGCGGGTTCGTCGCCGTCGACAAGTCGCCAGCCGACCGCGCCGCCGGCGCCGGTGGCGATCCCGATTCCCGCCTCGACCACCTCGCCGGTGTGCCCCGCCCGCGACGGTGACGGCCAGCGCGCCGGTCGAGACGACCGCCGCCAGCAGGAACGGTAGCGTGGGATCGAGCGCGGCGGTGGCGCCGCGAGAGTCGAAACCGCCTTCGCTCTCCGCAGAACCGCCTCGCCGAACCCGCGGGTCGCCCGCGAGCCACAGCGCACCGAGCACGACGCCGCCACCGACGGCCAGCCCCGCCAACACGTCGACGAGGTAGTGAACCTCGATGACGACCCGCGAGGCCGCGACGGCGACGGCGACAAGGACGGCGGCGAGGAGCCGTCTCTGACCGGTCCACGCCCGATCGTACACGAGCGCTAGCGCGAGGTATGCCGCCGCGCCGCCGGTGGCGTGGCCGCTGGGGAAGCCGAAGCCGTCGGAGAGCACCTGCGCCTCGTACCACGCCGACAACAGGCTGGGGAGCCACGCCGGCACGTCCGCGGGGCCGATCGCGCCGGGCGGACGAGGGAGCGCGAACCACGCCTTTCCGAGCGCCGTGGCGGCGTACGCGCAGGTGACGGCCGCGATCGCGGTCGCCCCGGCGCGGCGCGGCGACGCCGCAAGCCGATCGCTCGCGAACCAGTAGCCGACCGCCAGCAGCCCGAACAGGAACCACGGGTCCGCGAGGTGGGTGACGGCAGCGAAGGCGACGACGACGAGCTCCGGGAGCGCGTCAACGAGGGTGACTTCGCCGATCCCGCGCTCGGCAGTGACGAGTCCGGTCACGAACTGATCGTCCAGTCAGTCATCGCTCCGATGGCGGGCGTAATCGAGCGCTTTGCCGGGGGTTTCGAGCAGGTTGAGCCCGATGCCGACGATGATAAAGAGGGTGTACAGTCCTAGCGTCGACAGCCCCAAGATGAGCATCGCGGCGATGGCGTAGAGCCCGTCGAGGAAGGAGAATGCGCCGAGTATCAGCACCGTGCCGTACAGGAGCACGAGGTACGGTCCCCAGCCGCGGGCGTGGCCGCGCCGCATCCGCGAGCGGACGTACCGCTTCAGCTCCGATTCGACGGCCGGCTTGTCGACGGTACGCCGTTCGACGTCGTCCTCGAACGCGTCGAACTCCGTCCGTAGCCGGCTCACCTCCTCCTGTAGCGCCGCCACGTCAGGCGCCCCCGCTGGGCGTTCCTCGTCGCCGGCGTCGCCCGCGCCGTCCGACTCACCGTTCATACCCGTGGATCGGTCGCGGTCGTGTTGTAACTGCCGGTCCATGGCGTCGGCGATCGCCGGCCCACCACCCAAGCCGGCGCCGCTTGCAGGGGCCGTCTCGTCGCGGCCGGCCAAGACGACGTTGACGACCCCGCCGACCACGACGACGACGGCGGCGAGGTACAGCCACGTGACGAGCAGTAAGATACCGCCGATAACGCCGTACACCTGAAACTGGCCGGCGCTCGCGGCGTACACCTGAAAGCCGGCCTGCAGCAGCGTCCAGCCGACGGCGGCGATGGCCGCGCCGGGGAGGGCCTCTCGCAGACCGATGTCCGGCTCGGGGAGCAGGTAGTACATCGGGAGGAAGACGACCGCGAGGAACGCCGGTAACACGAGGATACTCGCCGCCTCCACGGCCGGGACTACGTCGGCGGCCGCGACGAACGCGCCGATGGCGACCATCACGCCGATACCGACGCTGACGGCGAGGACGACCGAGGCGGCATCGGCGAGCTGTTTCACGAAGTCTGGCGGCTCCTTGACGCCGTACAGCTCGGCGAACGCGGTGTCGAGCCCACGGAACACCTTCAGCGTCGACCAGAGCAGCACTGCGACGCCGATCACGCTCGCGCCGGTTCGGCCACCCGCGGAGGAGATCGCGCCGGCGACGGCCTCCTGGCCGGCGGGCGTGAGGAAGTCGCCGGCCGCCGCCAGGAGCTCGACGGCGATCGCCTCCCCGAAGACGGCGGTCGCGACGACGACGAGCAGCAGGAGCGCCGGGATCAGCGAGACGAACGCGTAATAGGCGATTGCGGCGGCAAGGAACGTCACCTGTCGGTCGATCGCGACGTCAACGACGCGCCGAACCGTGTCGATCGAGGCGAGAGAGTGTGTGGGCACGCATCCCGATTCGGACGATAGTAACAAAAACGGGTGGGTGGAGCGGGGAGGTACGGGCCAGTCGCGGCCGCGAACCGATCGCGACGGCGACGGGACCGGGTCGGCACCCGACCGAACGCCGCGGATTAGTCTGCGTCGCCGTCGGCGTCGCCCTCGTTACCGAGGATCGCGTCTCGCATCTCGGGGATCGAGGCCGTGCTCTTGACCGCCGTGCCGCGGTAGTGCGCGCGACTGGCCTCGTAGCCGGCCCCCCGCAGGCGGTCGACGAACTCGTCCATCCCGATGGCGGGCTCGCCCCACGCTTTGTACAGTCGGTGCTGGTCGTAGTGCGTGGGGGTGTCGAGTTCGCGCGCGACGGTTCCAAGCAGTTTCCGCGCGCGCTTCGCCTCGCCCATGTCGTCGGTGACGCGCTCGCGGACCGCGCGGGCGAAATCGGGGTCCGCGACGGGGCCGAGCCAGAGTGGCCCGGCGGTGAGCACGCGGTCGCTCCCGCAGACGGGGCAGGTGTCGACGGGGTCCGCGATCAGCCCGTGGGTCGGATCGCGCCAGAGGCAGTCCTCACAGTTGTCGATGTACCCGACGCTCGTCGACTGCAGTCGTCGGCCACTTGGGCGCCCGACTCCAGTTCGAGGTAGGTTCGCGCGTAATGGCGCGAGACATGCGAGACGATCGGGCGGGCCGCCTTGTCGTAGCGCGCGGCGGTCCGGACCAGCGCGGATATCAGCGTCCGGAGCCCCATCTCGGGGTGATAGTCGGTGTTGCGCGGAACCGCCCCGTACTTGCGGATCCCGCTGTTCAGGTGCGCGCCACACAGCGGCGCGGTGTCGGTCGCGGTGACGCAGACGAGGTTGCGCGCGTTCGCGAGCGCGGCGTCAGCGAAGGGGATCGGCGTCCCGTACGGGTCCAGATCGACGACGTCGAAGACGTTCTCGTACAGCAGGGCGTTGACGTCGCGGTGGACGGTCTCCCCGTCGAGGTCGTTGGCGGCGAGGTTTTCGGCGGCCAGCTCGACGGCGTCCGGGTCCACGTCGGCGCAGGTGGTGTCGTACCCCTCGGCGGCGGCGCGGACGCCCCGAATCCCCGAGGCCGCCATCGCGTCGAGGTACGACGACGCGCGCGGCTCGCGGTCGCGGTACGCGCGAAGCACCGCGACAGTCACGTCGCGGTTCAGCTCCTGCGTGGGGTTGAAGAAGACCCCGCCGCCGGTGCCCTCGCTGGCCCCGTCGCGGGCCTCCGGAACGGAGACGGTGAGACCGCCCTCCTCGATGTCCATACCCCGCGTTCGGCTATCCACCACAAAAGGACCCCGCTCCGCGTGTCGTGCGGATCGATCACGCGACCGGTGCGGCCGCGAAGCGGGAACTTTAGCCCGTCTGAGCGGAAAGAGGAGTATACTTATGACTACGACATGGAGCCGACGAGCGAGCATCGGCGGCGGAGCGACACACGGACGCGTCGAATTCCCAGCGGAGGGCCGACGATGGTAAGCCCCGCCCGCGTGGACGCGCTCACCGACATCGCCTACGGTGCGCTGATCGCCTTATCGATCGTGCTCATTGCGACGCTCAACGTGAACGACATCGGGGTGGCGTTCGGGATCGGGGTGTTCGCCTCTTACGTCATCCACGTCGTCTGGAAGATGGCCCGGTTCGACCCTGACTGGATGACCCGCGAGGTCGCCGATCAGGTTGGCAAGGAGGTCGAGAAGAGCGTGGGTGAGACCGTCAACAAGGAAGTTGAGAAGAGCGTGGGTGAAACCGTCAACAAGGAAGTCGAAAAGACGGTTGGCGACACGGTTAGCAAGGAGGTTGAAAAGAGCGTGGGCGAGACCGTCAGCAAGGAGGTCAGCGAGGTTGCTGACGAGGTCAGCGACACTGTCAGCGATGAGGTCACCGGGAAAGTCGAGGAGACAGTTGGGAAGACGGTTGAAGAGACGGTGGGCGAGAAGGTCGAGGAGACTGTCGAGAAGACGGTTGAAGAGACGGTGGGCGAGAAGGTCGAGGAAACGGTTGAGAAGACGGTTGAAGAGACGGTGGGCGAGACGGTTGAGAAGACGGTCGAAGAGACAGTAGGCGAGAAGGTTGAGGAGACGGTCGAAGAGACGGTAGGCGAGAAGGTTGAGAAGACGGTTGAAGAGACGGTGGGCGAGAAGGTCGAGGAAACCGTCGAAGAGACAGTAGACGAGAAGGTCGAAGAAACCGTCGGTAAAAAGGTCGAAGAGACGGTCGAGAAGACCGTCGACGAGAAGAAGTCCGACGACGACTCGTAATCACGGACGGACGATCGGCAGGCGGAACAGACCGATTTTAGCGGGGTTCGTTTCCGAGGCTGTTCACATTTTCGAGAGAGACCTGATTGCGGCCTCGGTGGCGATCTAGAAACGGTTCCCGGAGAAGCGAAGACCGGGGATGGTCAGTAATCACGATTGACGACTATCACCGGATCTCCGGTCTCGTTCGCGATTCGGTCAGGGAGGGTACCGAACACCCGATCGCCGAGCCGCGACTCCGCCTCGTACATCACGACCGCGTCGTACTCGTCGGCCACGCGCAGGATCTCGTCGTCGTGCTCGTCGCCCTCCGTGATGCGGGTGTCCACCGATTCGGGGTCGAACCCCGACTCGATCAGTTTCTCGCGGGTCTCCTCAACGATCCGCTGGCCCCGTTCGCGAGACTCCTCTCCTTCGACGACGTGGAACAGCGTGATCCGCTGTGTTGTGTCTTCGGCGAGGAGGCGAATGAACGTCGGAAGCCGGGTGAACTCCGCCACGTCCGGAAGCGGAACGAGAATTCGGTCGATGCCGTCGGTCGGAGCGGGATCGAGTTCCGCGGCGCACTCCTCGTCGGCGGCGACCTGCTGAATCGCGGTCGTTCGGTCCTTCCCGAACACTAACCGCGTTCTGACGGTGGCTCCCGCCTCGGCGAACGCATTTGCAACCTCGTCGAGCGTCGCCTGCGCTTCGTCGCCGAACTGCTCGCGAGCGGATCGGACCGGCGTCTGTTCAGGAAGGCCGTAGTGACCGAGCACCACGACGTCGAGCGACGACAGGTCGTCGATCAACACCGGCGACAGCGGATCCGGATCCGGCAGTTCGATCGGAACGAGAATTGTGTCTCCCATGGTGAGAACTCGGTCGTCGAGGCTGAAAAACGGAGGGCTTAGGAGGCCGACGACTCGGCGGCCTCCTCCGGTGCGACGAACGCCGTCAGGTGCTCCTCCGCCGACGCGTCCTTCGGGAGCACCGTCACCACGTCGTTCGGACGGATCGTTGTCTCGTCGGCGGGATGGATGATCGACCCCTCGCGCTCGATCGACGTCACGACCGTGTTTGCAGAGAGGATTCCTTCTTCGCGGGCCGCTGTCGGTGTGAGTCCGACGATCGGTGCCTCGTCGGTCACGCAGACCTCGATCACGGCGGTCCCGTCGGCGAGGGTGACAGTATCGGTGACCACGGGGTGCGCGGCGTCGTCTGACAGAAATCGCGAATACGGTGTGTGCAGTTCGGTCTGGAGCAGCTCCTCGTCCTCGATGCGGATGTCGAGGCCCGAGAGCTCCCGGGCGATCTCCCGGAGATCGCTGGTCTCCTCGCCGACCGCGACGACCTGCAGATCGCGGCGCCCAGCCATCAACACGCGGACGTTGATCACGCCGGGGATCGACCGCGCCGCCAACGCCAGCCGCTCCCGCTCGTCCGCCGGAACGGTGCACATGAAAACCGACGTAAGGCGGCCGTCGGCCTGCTCGAAGTCGACGATGGCAGTGTACCCGCGGATCACGCCCTCCTCCTCCAACCGCTCGATGCGGTTCCGGACCGTCGCCGCGGACACGTTTAGGCCCTCCGCGATCATCGGCGCGGACGTATTCCGCGCGTCGGACATCAGCGCGTGCAGTATCCGACGGTCGATCTCGTCAAGGTGATGGCTCATGGCCGATCACGTCTCCGTCCGATCGGCGGACGGCCGTCGCGCGCACAGGGGGCCGTGCGAGCGCGCCGTCCCATACATTCCATACGAGAACACACCCGCTAGACGGTAATATGGCTTACCCACGGTGGATCGCTCAGGACGGATCGCCTCCCGACCACGCCCGGACCCACCACAGATCGGTACGCGGACCTGCCACAGCGACGCGACGACAGATATTCCACGTTCTGCCGAATCGACTTCGGTTGGAAAACAAGCGCCTGAAAAGAATTTGTAAAGTGTATTACGGTCTCTGGAAGCGTTTTAAACGGTCGAAAAACGCGATGAACGGTTCGGAACTCACCGCGGAAAATCGTTAATCCGGCTGAAGACGCGCCAACGCTCTGGCCCTTATATGCAATCGGCGCTCCATGCATCGAGCGACGACGGTGTTCCCCATGTCAAGCCAAACGTCCCCCTCATCTATCCGGGCGCCGATTCAGATCGGGTCCAGCGTGTCGACCGCCTGTTGGAACAAAGCGATCGCGGGCGTTCGCGCCGCGGCGTTCTGGGCGGCGGTCGTCCTCCCGCTTGCGTACGTCCCCGCGGCGTACGGCGTGATGGGCTTCGAGGGCGCGTGGAGCGCGATCGCGCTCATCGCCGTCCACATGGCGTGCGTCGTGATCGGCCACGAACACAACACCCCCTCCAACAACCCCTCCACCAACGCATGAGCACCACCCAATCTCTCGCGCAGACGACCGAGCAGTCCACTGAGCAATCCGCCGAATCGCCCGCCTCGAAGGCCGATCGCCTCGCCGCGTTCCTGCGCGAGGAAGCGGCCGACGGCGAGACGTACTTCAAAGCGAAGTTCATCGCCGACGACGTGGGGCGTCTCGCCGAAAGAGATCGGTGCGCTGATCGTGCAGCTACAGGATTCGGTACAGGACCTCGAGATCGAGAAGTGGTCGTACACCGGCGCGACGACGTGGCGGCGTCTCGACGGTGTAGATCTCACAACAGAACGGTCTCGAACAGCGACCCGACAAAACGCACGGACATGGGCAGCGTCCACCGACGAACCGCTCTCTCCTTCACAGTCCATACAGATAGCGCCGACCTCGCGGCTCGGACACCGANNATTATCCCTCGGTCGGCCGAACTGGGGNNATGGCACTTGCGGATCCTGACCTCTCAGGCTCAACGGCGTTCATCACCGGAACGACCCGCGGCATCGGCAAACNGNTCGCGCTCGCGCTCGCCGACCACGGCTGTAACATCGTCTCGACGGGCAAGACAACCGACGACGACGACTCCGATCTTGAAGGATCGATCGAGCAGACGGCCCGCGAGGTGCGCGACCGCGGGTCCGAGGCGCTCGCGCTCGAACTCGACCTCCGCGATGAAGCCCGCGTCGAGGCGGTCGTCGAGGAGGCGATCGACCACTTCGGCGAGGTGGACATCGTCATCAACAACGCGAGCGCCATCCAGTTGGCGAACATCGCGGACCTGCCGGCCAATCGGTTCGACCTCCTGACCGAGGTGAACGTCCGCGGGACCCACCTCGTCGCACACGCGTTCGCCGACCACCTCGCGGGGCTCGACGAGGCGTGGCTGCTGTCGAACTCGCCGCCGGTCGTGACTGACCGCTCTCCGGGGAAGGCGCCGTACGCGTGGTCGAAGCTCGGAATGTCGTTCATTACGCTCTCGCTCGCCGAGGAGTTGGCTAGCGACGACGTCGGCTGTAACACGTTCTGGCCGGTGACGACCATCGACACCCGTGCGACCCGCTACTTCGGGCTCGGGACCGAGGACGACTGGCGCACCCCGAAGATCGTCTCCGACGCGGTGCTCGAAATCCTCTCGCGCGATCCGTCAGCGTGTACGGGCAACAGCTTCTACGACGAGGACCTGCTCCGTGAGGCGGGCGTCACCGACTTCTCGCCGTACAACCTCACCGACAGCGACCCGGCGCCGATGTCGGCGCGGCTGTTCGATCCGGAGTTCGAACGGGAGGTGTGACCGTGTTGTGAGCGTCGCGATCGTGGTAGTAACGCACGCGGAATCTGTCGCTAGTCGAGGAATTCAACGGCGTCGAGAAAACGAACGTGGGGGCGGATTCGAACCCCAGTCACTCCGCTCGCTGGCGCTCGCTTCGTTCCCTGGTTCGAATCCGCAGCACCATTTTGTCGACACGGACTCCTCGCTGCGCTCGTCGTTGCGGTATCGACAAAAATGGGTTGGGGCGGATTCGAACCGCCGACCTGCTCCGTGTGAAGGAGCCGTCATAACCTGGCTAGACCACCAACCCGCTCGTGTCGACGTATCCGACCTCTGGACTTAAGAGTTACCTTACGGCGAAGATTCTTTCGCCGAGCGCGCGAACCGACCCGCCGTGACTCACGAACTCCGGTTCCTCGAACGCCTCCGTCAGCACGCGACGAGCCTGCTCCACCTCCCGCTGTCGGCGATCGGGCTCTACGCGGAGCGGGAGACGCCCCGCGACCAGTACGCGCTCACGCTCCGGGAGCCGTACCCGATCGTCGAGGCGCGGCTCCACCGGCTCGGATTCGTCCGCAATCTCGTCTCGTCGCTCAAGTTCCGCGACTACGCTATGCCGCCCGAGACCTCGGTCGCGAGCTGGGTCCGCTACCCCGACGGGGCGCTCGCAAGCAACCGCCAACTCCACCTCGCGCTGTTCGTCGGCCCGGACCGCGAGACGACCGACGTGTACGCACATTGGGAGCCCTCGTGGATCCGGCACCCGATCCGGCACTACCGTGCGATCGACGTCGACGCCGAGACGGGGATCGCACGGACGAGAAGGCTGTTCGAGCGCGCCGACATCGAGTACACCGTGGTGCCGGCGGCGGAGCGGCTCGCCGTCACGGACGACACGGTTTAAAAGCGGCAAATCGTGTCCGACCCGGCTGCCCTACTCCGCTTTGGCGACGTTGCGGCCGCGATACTCGACGATGCGCTCGCGTGCCGCCGCCACCGCCTCGCGGGCCTCGCCCTCCGCGCGCTCCTCCAGTTTCTTCAAGTCGGCCTGAAGCCGGTCGAGCCGCGAGGGCTCCGGCTCCCCGTCGTCGACGATGCCGACGAGATCCTTTACCCGAGCCTCGACCGGCTCTAGCTCCTCTTTCACGCCCGCCTTCGCGTGTTCCGCCGCGCGACCGAGGTAGTACCGTGCGTCTTCGAAGTGCTTGCTCATATCTGTCCTTTCGCATGCGACTGATATATTCTTTGTGGCGGTCCATCGAGGTCAGATTGACGCGATCGCATCGTCGTTGGTTCGGAATCCGTCTTTGCGAGGCTGTACGTCGAAAAATCGGAGAGAAACGCGGGAGAAACGCGGGAGAAGCGCAGGAGAGCGAGGTCAGTAGGTCGGCGACTCCTCGGGTTCGCCGTCGCGCGCGTTCGCGACGCGACCGAGCGTGAACAGCAGGTCGGAGAGTCGGTTGAGGTAGGTGACGGTCATCTCGTTGATCGGTTCCGAGCGCGCCAGTTCGACGACTCGACGCTCCGCTCGGCGGGTCACCGTGCGGGCGTGATGGAGGCGGGCGCCCGCCTCGCCGCCGCCGGGGAGAATGAACGAGCGCAGCGGCTCCAGCTCCTCGTCGAGCGCGTCGATGCGTGCTTCGAGCGTCTCGACGTGCGCGGCCTCGATCGCGGGGTCGTCGGGGTCAGGATCCGGGTTCGCGAGGTCGGCCTGCACGACGTGGAGGTGGTTCTGGACCGTCTCCAGCAGCTCGTCGAGGTCGTCGTGGCCGGTCGGGCGCACCGTTCCGATCAGCGCGTTCGCCTCGTCGACCGTCCCGTACCCCTCGATCCGGGGGCTCGCCTTCGACACCCGGCTCATGTCCCGGAGATCGGTGTCGCCCTCGTCGCCGCGGCCGGTGTAGATGGTCATACGAGGCTCCGCTCGACGTACTCCAAGATGTTCGCGCTCTCGGACATCGTCACGCCGCGCTCCTCGTCGATCAGGACCGGGACGCCGCGCTGACCGCTGATTCGCTTCACCTCACTGCGGTCGGAGTGGAGCGCGTCGACCCACTCGGTCTCGTACGCGACGCCGGCCTCGTCGAGCGCGTCGGACACCTTCTCGCACCACGGACACCCGTCGAGCGCGTAGAGTTGAATCGCCATGTCCGACCGATCGGCACGCGGCGGCAAGAAGGTAGGGTGTCGCCGGCGGGTGAGCGGTGAGAAGATAGCGGCGGGCGGTGAGCGGACAGCGGTGAGCGGACAGCAGTGAGCGGCGAGGAGACGGGCGGACTCTTCGGCCGTCAGAGCCCGTGGTACGACTCGATGTCCGACCGGTGCTCGTCGGGGATCGGGGCGGGCTTGCCGGAGTCCGGATCGAGGCTCACGAGCGTCGCTTCCGCCTCGGCGACGACCTCGCCGTCGGTACGGATCTCGTGGGTCATCGTCACGCTGGAGGTGCCCATCTCTGCGATATCGATCTCGACGGAGACAGTCCCGTCAGTCAGCTCGACCGGGCGGCGGAAGTCGATCGACAGCGACGCCAACACCGTCGCCAGCGCGGAGAGGTCGGCGTCGAGCACATCGCGGAAGTACTCGGTTCGCGCCTGCTCGATGTACGTCGCATACACGGCGTTGTTGACGTGGCCCATCGCGTCGATATCGCGAAATCGAACGTCGATATCGGTGGTGTAGGTGTTCACGGCGGTCAGTACAGCAGCTCGTCGTCGTTCTCGATCATGTACAGCGAGCGCGCCGCGATGTTGACCGCGTGGTCGCCGACGCGTTCGAGGTCGCGGATTGTCAGCAGGAGTCGCGAGACGTTCCGCATCGTTCCCTCGAGGTCCGTCTCCTCCCGGAGCTCGTTGCGTTCGATCAAGTCGCGCACGACGAGTTCGCTCGCGGCCTCACAGGCGGCGTCGACGTCGTCGTCCGCCTCGGCGACCGCGAAACAGCGCTCAGAGTCCGACTCGGCGTAGGCGGCCATCGCGTCGTCGAGCATCGCCAGCGTGTCGTCGCCGATGCGCTGCACGTCGACGTCGGGGAACACCTCTCGGTCGGCCTGCTTGGCGTACTCGCCGAGGTTCGTCGCGAGGTCGGCGATCCGTTCGAGATCGGTGATGATCTTGAACGAGGCGGCGATGAAACGCAGATCGCCCGCGACCGGCTGCTGGAGGGCGATGAGGTCCGTACACTGCCCCTCCAGTTCGAGGTAGAGATCGTTGATCTCCGCGTCGCCGGTGATGACTTTCTCGCCCAGTTCGCCGTCCTGACGCTCCAAGGCGTCGAGTCCCATGCGGAGCCGATCGGCGACGAGCTCGCTCATGTAGAGCACGTCGTCCCGGAGCCCCTCCAGTTTCGTTTGGTACTGTTCGCGTGGCATCGTGTTAGCGTATCACCCTCTCCGAGCGTATAAAAACACGTCGCCGACCGAACGCCTGCAAACGGACGGGCCGAGCGCCGTCACCGCCTCGACCGCCTCGACCTCGAGCCGATCTGCGACCGACAACGGTTCAGGCAAGGAGGGTGAACGGGCGGCGACGACGGATACCACATCGGATCAATGGATGCAACGGACACACACCACGACTGGACGCCGGACCAACTGACGCTTCACGTTGGTGACGAAGAGCGGCTGTTCGACAGGGCTCGGCGACGCTCGCAGCCGACTGAACTCGTCGTTTCCCCAGTTGAACTCCACCAGCGGAACATCCAGCGCCGGCTCCGCGAGGCGCGGCTGCCGAAGGACGCCTTCCGCTTTGCGGACCCGGTCGGGATCTGTGTCCGCGTCTTGGAAACGGCGGGCCGTCCGACCGCTGCCGTCGACCGCGTCGATCGCCTCTCGTTGATCCGGTCGATCCTCGAAGCCGGAGGGTCTGACGAACCGACCACACTCTCTCTTCCGACCGGAGCCGCGCCGGGGGACCCGCAGCGGATCGAGCAGATCCGAACCGACGTGGAAGCGATCACCAACTTCCACCCGGACCGGCTCGCGGCCTGGGGTGAGACGGCCGACAAGATCGACGAGCCGATCGACGACGAAGCGGAGACGATCCTCGAAACCGGCCTCGGTGCCGAACGCGAACTGCGGGAGAGAACCACGAAAGCCGTCTCGGAGACGGCGCTCTTGCGCCGCGCGACGCGGTCGATCACGGCGACAAACGGGTCGGCGTGGGCGGAGGCGTTCCCGGAGATCGAACGGCTCACGCTGCTCGGGCTCAGCAGCCTGTCAGCGCCGCATACCGACCTCGTCCACGGGCTGTTGGCTGCCACGTCCCTCACGGTCCACGTTCACTTTCGGGAGGGAACCGGCGAGTACCTCCGGGGCCGAGTCCCCGATCTCCTCGCTATCACCGATCCCGGAACGGAGGCGTTCGAGTGACGGGATCCGACCGGCTCGCGCTCTCGGCACCGATCGACACGCCCGACGTACCGACGATCGAGATCGCGTCGCCGACGCGTCGGGACGAGGCGCGCAGCGCGATGGCGGTGGCGGCCGCGCTCCGGGACAGCGGCGTTCCAGTCCGGGACATCGCTGTCGCGGTCCGCGACCTCGATCCGTACGAGGAGCCGCTGTTCCGGGCGGCGCTCCAGTACGGGATCGCACCGGTGTTCTGGACGCAGCTCCGCGTGACCCGGACCCGCCCGTACGCCCTCGTCGAATCAGTGTGCGGGGCGCTGGCCGGGGACACCGTGGACCGCGAGACACTGCTGCGTCCGCTCGAACTCCGGTGGTCGCCGCCGGGATCGGGTGGTTCGTCGGGCTCAGCTCCCCCGCCGGCGGAATGGCCGATCGAGCCTGCGGCGGTACACCGGGCAAGGATCATGCTCCCGAACGGGCCACGATCGATCCCCGAGTGGATCGAGGTGATCGACTCGACGGACGGCGCCGACGACCGCATCCGGCGGTTCGCCGAGTGGATCGCCGCCGCTCCGCCGCTGGAGCCGGTCTCGGTCGCCTCGCTGCTCGGCGAGGTGGTGGAGGGGTACGCCGAACGCGGGCTTCCAGAGACGAAGGTCGCGGACTCGCCGGCGTTGCTCGACACCGAGACCGACGCGCGGGCGATCGTGCGGGTTCGTACCCTCGTCCGACAGCTACGACACAAGTTTGCCGACCGTCTTGAAGAGGACGCAATTGAGCGCTCGTGGGCCGATGTCGCCGATCTCGCCGGCGTGATCGCTACACAGCGCCCCGGTCGTCGGGAGCACTCGAACGCCCGCGCGCTCGACGTTTTCGAGGCGAACGACATCTGGGCGCTTGACGTCCCGTACGTGATCGGTGTCGGAATGACGGCGGAAGAGTGGCCACAGCCGTCGCGGTCTCCGCTGCCTCCGGAGTTCCAGGAGGCGATCCGTCCGGGGGGGAGGGAGCGACGGGGACGCTCGCGCCGCAGCCGGCGTGGGTCGGCGGCCGCGACCGCGATCAGTTCGGGGACGTGCTCCGGGCGGCGGGGCGGTGCGTCGTCTTCACCCGACATACCCGAACGTCCGGCGGCGACGACGTGGCCCGCTCCCCGCTGCTCGATCACCTCGATACGCGGCGGGTCTCTGAAGATGCCCGGCGGCGGCTGATCGGGACGGAGCGGGAGCTTCCGCCGGAACTGCGGGCGGTCGTCGGTGACGGATCGGAGCGAGGCGATGGAGAGTCGGAGGGAAACCGTGAGTGACGATGGTGGTGACGGCGACGGCGACGCTGACCCCATCCGATTACGGGGCGCACAGCGGGAGATCAGGGACGCGTACTTCGCGTCCGATTCCGGGCTGTTCACCCTCGACTGCGTTCCGGGGGCCGGCAAATCGGTCGTCGCCCACCACGTCGCCGCCGAGGACATCCTCCGCCGATACGCGGCCGGGGACCCGACACCTGAACAGCACGTCACGGTCGTCTCGTTTAACCGCGACGAGGCGGCCGACATCGTCCCGGCGATCTGCGATCGGTTGCAGGCGATCGTCGAACACGACCTCGTCCCCACCGCGGCCGACATCTCTGGGGCAGAGCTACGATACCTCCGACAGCGCGTGCGACAGGCCCCTTACGCGGGCACCATCGATGGACTCCTGCGCGAGATATTCCGGGAATTCGCGCGCGATATCGGTTTCGACGAGATGCCGTCGGTCGGGAACGACGCGCTCTTGAAACGGGTCCACCGCGACTGCTACGAGTCGCTCCGAAACGACCCGGAGCACGCCCGGCGGCTCCGCGACCTCGAAGCCGCGTATCCGGACGGCGAGTACGACGAGGGCGTCGACGAAATGCTGGCGGACGCGCTGACGTACTGCCGCGATCGACGCCTCTCGACCGAGGCGTTCCGGTCGGAGCTGGAACAGACACGCGATTCGGCGTATCCCGGCGGGAAGCCGGACTCGTTCGACGATATCGTGCGATCCGTCGAGCGATTTGCCAACGGTGACGAAAACGCTAGCGAGGGAACCGGCGAACGAGTCCGGGAGACGGTGATCGGCCCGGACCGAGAGCGCCTGCTCGACGCCGACCGCGAGCTGTACGACGCGTGGGACGCGCGCATCGACGACTTCTGTACCGTCCTCTCGGCGTACCGGACCCGTTACCGGGCCGCAGTTCGGGAGTACGGTGCGGTCTCGCACACGGACGTCGCCTCCCTCGTGGACGCGTACTTCGACAGGTCTGGCGAGCGATCGGACCTCCCCGAGCCGCTCCGCTCCGTCGACGGCTCACACCGTGATCGGGTCCTCCGGACGTACCGGTCGCGGATCCGGAGTCTGGTCATCGACGAGGCACAGGACGTGTCTGCCGTCCAGCACGCCGCGCTCTCGCACGTCGTAACGAGCGAGTCGCGCGTGTTCGCCTGCGGCGACGGCCTCCAAGGGATCTACCTGTGGCGACACGCCGACCCGCGGTGGTTCGCCGCCGCGACGACCGAGGGGACGTACCTCGGTGTGGACTGGGACACCCACGAGAACCGGACGGCGACCACCACCTATCGGTGCGTGCCCGATATCGCCGCAGGGATCAACGCTATCGCCGAGCCGGTGTTCTCCGACCCAGCTCGCGGGAACCTCGGCGACCTCGACGCCTCGTACCCGCGGTTGGACGCGGCTCGCGACGGCGGCGAGGGCGGCGATGGAGCCGCGGTCCACGTCTCGTCGTTCGCAGGCATCGGTCACCCCGGCTCCGCGATGTGGGCGGACCCCGACGGGGAGCTCGGGGAGGCGAACATGCTCGCGACCCACATCTCGCGGGGGCTCGCCGACGGAACCTTCTGCAACGACGACGGCGACCCGCTCGGCGTCACGGTGCTGTTCCGCCGCGGGACGCGGATGCCCGAGTACGAGGCGGCGTTCGCCGCGGAAGGCCTCCGGGTCCGCACTGCGACCGACGCGCTGTTCGACTGCCCCGCCGTCGAGACGGCGCTCGCCGCTTGCGAGTGGCTGACCGCGCCCGGCTCTCCGCAGCGCACGAGCAAACTCCTCACCGAGTCTCCCCTGAACGCCGCGTTTGACGCGGCCCCGTTCGAGTCTCGGTCGTGGGACCTCGATCGGGTGCTCGACGACGACCCGGCCGCCGTCGGGGAGGAACAGCGGGGGATCCTCCGCGGACTCGTCCGACTCCGCGATCGGAGCGACGCCTTCGGCCGGCTCCCGGCGAGCGAGTACGTCGAGGACGTAATCGAGGCGCTCGCGCTGCGGGCCGATCCGAACGGGTGCGTCGGCGACACCGATCCGGATCAGCGGGTCGCCAATCTGGACGCGCTCGTCGAGACGCTCTCCGAGTGGGAGGGAGACAATAGCTACTCGCCGTCGGAGCTGGTCGACCTCGCGGAGCCGTTCCGCGAGGACCCCGGCGTCGGCCCGACGCAGCCGAGCGCGGCCGGCGCCGCCTACGACGTCGAGTTCCGCACGATTCACCGAGCCAAGGGGGACCAAGACGACGTCGTCGTCGTCGCTCGACCCCGGGTTCGACATCTGGTCGCACGGTCCCCACGCCCGGTCGGTTCGTCGCGCAGGGACCGCTCGCGGGGCTGGCCCCGCCGACGAACACGGAGGTGCCCGACGACATCGCTATCCCGCCGTTCGACGGCGGGCTGTACGGCGTCGGGGACGACTGGGACCGCGACGCCGGGCTCCGCTGGGCGACGGCCCGCTGGCGGGACACCGTGTCCACATCCGTGTCCGATTCTGCGTCTGACTCCGCGAAGGATTCTGGGTCCGACTCCGCGAAGGATTCTGGGTCTGACTCTGCAAACGATTCCGCGGATCGCGACGCGCTCGTCGGTCCGGACCGGCTCCGCCGCGTCGCGGGGAACGAGCGTGCCGAGGCGTGGCGGCTGCTGTACGTGGCACTGACGCGGGCTCGGGACCACCTCGTTGTTCCGCTACCCCGCTCGAATCTGGAGGAAGACCGGACCCGGGACCGGTGGCTCGACGCGATTCGCGACGGGCTGGCGTTCCGACGCGGCGGCACCGACTCCTACGAGCTGCTGCTCGACTCGGATCCGAACCGGGACGCGATCGAGATCGGCGTCAACGACGCGGATCTGTTCGCTCGGCGTGCTCGTCCGGCTCCTCGGACCGGGCGCGACGAGGCCACTGAATCCCCCCCACGGCGAGACCGGCTCGACCCGTGGGTCCCTCGATTCCTGAGCCCCAGCACAATGTACCCGCTGACGGAGGATGTGGATCGGTACGCGCTCGCCCACCTGCTGGGCGAGCCGCTGCACACGACGACGAACGAGGTCTCCGGCGATCTCCCTCTCCGATTCGATCGGCTCGGCCCCGAGGCGGTGGGGACGTGTCTTCACGACGCGCTCACGGAACTGGTCGCCCGCGGCGTCGACGAACGGGCGATTCGAACGACGGGACCGGAGGTGCGCACGGCCTTCGACGAGGCCGTGAACGCGATCCCGGAACCGGTCGGCGAGGCCGAACGCGAGGGAATGTTCGCGTTCTTCGAGACAGTCCTCGACGACTTCCTCGACTCCGACCTGTGGGACCGGATCGCAGATCCAGCGACCGTCGTCGACACCGAACGACCGCTGGACGGGCTGGCCGAGGTCGGCGATCTCGGAGTCGAGATCCACGGACGGGCGGACTTCGTCGTGGAATATCCGACCGGAGACCGGTTCGTGACAGACGTGAAGATCGCCCTGACCGAGCCGAGCTCCGAGACACGACGGCGATACGAGCTCCAGATCGCTGCGTACGCGTTCCTCGCGCGACAGAGCGGTGCGTCCGACGTGCGCGTCCACCGGACCGTCGAGACGTTCGGCGTCGCAACCGAGACGACAGCGACCTCGTGGCCGCCCGATATCGTTCATCGGCGACTGCAACGCTTCCTTGGCCGATGAGGTCGGCTCCGTCGCGATCCGGACGCAAGCCTTTATCACCGCTCGACACCAATAGTGTGCATGAAAAACAATACTGAATCGGGCGCCTCCGAACCTGCGGACGATGTGTCCGGAAGCAGCACATCCACAGAGGTCCGTCGACCGGTATCCCTCGCCGACGAGGACGCACTTGATGCGTTTGTCGCCGACGCGGACGCCGCCGTGATCGAGTTCTACACGGACGGCTGCGGGATCTGCGCAAGCATGGAGCCCGTCCTCGGCAACGTCGCCCGCGAGCTTGACCTCGCCGTCGCCACGGTGAATCCCCGGGACGACCCGCCGCTCGTCGAGCGGTTCGACGTGCGGAGCGTCCCGCTGTTCGTGCTGTTCGTCGACGGCGAGCCGGTCGCACGCCGCGCGGAGGGGTTCATCCCCGGCGACGATCTCACCGCGTGGATCACGGACCACGTCGCGTAGCCCAACGGATTGTACTCCCCGAAGGACCGTACAGCCAACGCTCTCCGATTGCGGTCGGAACGGAAATAGTCGTTTTCGCGTCGCCTACAACGAAGCCGCCTAGAGGCGACCGACGTTCTCGACGGCGACGGATTCGACGCCGTCGACCTCGTTGAACGCCTCCTCGACGGCCTCGGTGCCGCCCGCGCCGTCAGGGACGATGACGGTGGGGAGGAGGGCGACGAGCCCGAACGCGACATCGTCGCGCTGGAAGCCGCGGATCTTCGCGCCCTGCGGGAGCGACTCCTCCAGCCGGTCCTGCAGATCGTCGAGGTCGATATCGGGGCTGTTCGGCATGACCTTGATCTTGGCGGCGACGTCTCCCATTGTTAGGGCCCCCGGAAGCCGCAGTCGGGACACTCGTAGAGGTTGCTCTGCTTCCGGCACTTTGCGCACCGGTGGATCGTCTCCCCGCAGTCGGGGCAGGAGAACCGCGCGGCGTTCATCCCGGCCACCTGGATGCCACAGGAGACACACTGTCGGGTGCCCTGCGTTTCACTCTCGCTCATACATGAACCACCACCGCGCGACTTTTAACCGTTGTTCTTTGCCTTCGCCCTCCGTACGTCCGGTTGCGACGAGGTACCGTGGTTCACCCGGCGATAAGCGGCCCGATCAACACTCCCATCAGGTGCACCCGTCGCGCGCCGACCCGCGGCGGGACGAGCCCCAACGCCCCGGCGACGACGAACACGCCGATCCCGACTGTGCCAGCGAACGCGTAGGATATCCCCACGAGCAGCGCCAGCACGCCGATCGACAGCCGCGTGTAGTCCGCGTTCCCGACGACTCGGAGGTACGCGTCGCCGACGAGCAACACGAGCGCGAACCCGCACGCCGCGGCGGTCGCGGCCGCGACGAGCAAGATCGGGAGCGCGAAGGGGACCTCGGCGCGGTCGATCGCGACGGTCACCCCCGTTCGGGGCGTCCCGAGCGCGACGAGCGCGAACAGCGCGAAGATCGTGTTCGCCGTGTTCGCGCCGCTGGTGGCGACGACGAAGCCGCGGTCCGACTCTTCGCGCGGGACCGCCGGCAGCGCCGCGACCGCTGCGATAGCCGCGGAGATGCCCGGCACGTACCCGACGACCGCGCCCGCGAGCGACCCGCCGCCCGCGCTGATTCCGAGCCCGCGACGGCTCATCGCGATCCGGGCGTCGGCCTGTGGCGGCACGCCCCCGCCTCCCATCGCGTCGATAAGCACCGGAGCGCCGAACAGCCCGGCGAAAAGGGGCGCGAGGACCCCGCCGGCGTCAAGCGGCGCCGCGGGGTCGACATCGAGGGTTGCAAAGCCGAGCGCGGCGCTCGCGAGGAAGGCGACGAGCCCGCCGATCGCGGCCCGCTTCGACGACTCGGTAAGCACAAGAAAAGCGACCACACCGCCCAAAAGCAGCGGGAGGTGGTTCCTCACGACGGGGTAGCCGCGGATCATGACCCACGTGATCGGAATCGCAAGCGGGACCGCGAGTGCGACCGCCAGCACCGCCCACTCGCGGGCCGGGCGGACGTCGACGACCTCCGGGGCGTCGTACTCGCTGGCGTCCTGCTGGTGGAGGAA
>Ga0065697_1003188_pt1 | contig 20165 bp, 24 predicted proteins | sample AntLakMe24m_08um_FD_59086 | JGI IMG/M metagenome (GOLD analysis project Ga0065697, IMG submission 59086) | Hypersaline microbial communities from Antarctic Deep Lake - 24m 0.8um v2 (version 3) | ecosystem: Environmental > Aquatic > Non-marine Saline and Alkaline > Hypersaline | place: Deep Lake... | reverse complement strand
ACACCACCAGATACGTCTGCCGTGATGGTTGAGTTGTCTGTGCCGAGGAATAAGATCCGGCCGCCACCGCCCCCTCCAGAGTACTGGTCATCTGAGACACTGCCACCGGTTGCACTGACTGTTCCATCTCCACGGATCTCGCCGTCTGCTTCTAACCTGATACTCCCGCCAGACGGTCCATGATGGTCAGCGTCGAGCCCGTCAGCCAGAATGGTCCCATTCACAATGATATCTCCGCCGGCGACAAGCCACACAGACCCGCCACCAGCAGCACTTGACGATCCAGACCCTAATCGGTTCGCTACGTCGGAAGCACCGTACGTGTACCCGCTCGTCTCCCACTCGTAAGTCCCTCCGCCTAACCCACCATATCCCGCCCCGGACGAGTACTGCTGGTCCTGTGGTGTTCCTGGACCGGTGTATCTAGCGGGATACCCTTGCCCTCTGGCATCGATAGTCCCCTGGATGGTAATGTCGCCACTTGCAACGATCTTCACGCCACCGTACTCTCCGTTTTCGTCAGTTTGGTAGTCACCTTGGGCCGTGATGGTGACACCGGAGTCTACAAGGAGATTATTGTATTCGTGATTTCCTGCAGATAGTGTCTCTGCTGTTTCAATCGCGTGAGTTCGCTTTACTTTGACGACTCCGTTTTCAACAGACGCTTGATCTAAGACGTCAATCTCATCTTCCCACGGGGACTCGTCATCACCCCACGTGATCTCATCATTCCGTTGCGCCGTCCGTGAACGGGTGGTGAATGAGGGCTTGTCCGGCATATTCCCCTCTTAGTGACCAACAACCAAATAATCATGCCACCCACTGAGTTGAACCGGGGTGTGAACAGAACTTGCAGATTACGGCGTAGGCGGCATCCGTCGTTTGTGCTCGCTTTCTACAACGAGATCACCAACGCGCTCAACGAGTCCCTGGTCAATGTTCACTCTCTCCGCTGTTTCCGCGATCGACAACTCCCCATCAATGTGTAGCGCTAGAATCGCATCCAAGGTGTCGTACGTCATCCCGAGTTCCCCTTCATCTGTCTGCCCGTCCCACATTTCAGCACTCGGTGTTTGCATCACCAGATCCTCGGGAACGCCTAAGTGCCGGGCAAGTTGCCGTACCTGACACTTGTACAGATTCCCGATTGGGTGACAGTCAACTGCGCCGTCACCGTATTTTGTGAAGTACCCGACCAGGGCTTCACTTCGGTTCCCGGTTCCGAGAACAACGCGATTCTCGTAGTTTGCGACGTAGTAATTCAGAACCGCTCGGATGCGGACACGAACGTTCCCTGCTGCGAGCTCATCGTTAGTTCCCTCGGGGTACGTGTCAGTGAACGCCTCGAAAATCGGGTCGATTTCAAGAACGTCGTATTCAATACCTAAGTCTTGGGCAACCCGCTCCGCATCGGACATGTTCTCCTCCGTGTTGACTTCACTCGGCATCACTAACCCGTGGAGACTATCCGCTCCGAGCGCTTCAACAGCCAAGTAAGCGGTTGTGGTACTGTCGATACCCCCGGATATCCCCAATACAGCCCCATCAGCTCCGGCGTTCTCAACAGTATCTTCGATGAACGACGTGACCCGTTCCACTTTCTGTTCAACTTCCTCTTCTTCCATGACTATCCCCGCCTCTGTCGGGGGATCCACGGATGTTTCTGTCATCATGTCACGATACACCAACGAGAGTTAAATAAGCAATGAAAGTTGCATTTCACACTGCACAGCGCACCGACTCTGGACAGGTGGGATTAGTGAGCCGTCCAATCGTACTGACTACCGGTCGCGTCGATCCATCGGAGCGCTTGGACCGCGAACTCAAACCGTGGCCCGGGACGGATGCCAGTGACATCCCCATCTAACTCATCCATGTCACTCACCCAATTGTCGTAGCCAGCGGTTGCTTCCAATACTTTCGAGTTCACGAGCTCGGGGAGAACAGACTCTTGCATGTGTCGATCTCTGGCCTCGCGGACTGTCTTGAAGTGTTCGTCCATATCGTCGTAATCGGTCGGGTCTGTGGAAACATCCAGTGACCCGCCCCTTACAGCTCGTCTACTCACTGCGTTAATGGCGTAACTCCCGCCGCCATCCGGGGAATACCGTTTCCGGGTTCCCATGTGGTAGGCCATCTGCCGAACAACGTCGCGTTTCTCGTTCGTGCTTAGCGCGTAATCAACAATCCCGCGTGTTGAGAGACCGCCTTCTTCCCCAATTGGGGTTGGTCGCGTGTACAACCGATACGCGACTGCACGGCGTAGATTTCCAAGGAATCCCATGAGTAGTGTACTTTCGGTGAATCGCATAAATATACGGGAATCGTGGAGACCGCTCACTGCACGTGTGGAAGGGCATCCGCTGTTGGAACAAATCACGGCAGTGTAGGGAGTTACACTGCTGTAAAGAATCGCACGGTCGTTACGAGTCTGGACCGTCGTATGAGGCCATGGTTTCCAGGTTTTCCATACTGAACCCCTCACCGTGATCGCTGGCAACGGGCCGAAGCTTTTCGCTTCCGCAGTCCGGGCACGTGAAGACCCGCCAGTTCCCATCTAATCCGCCTTTCTCTAGGTCACCACCGCAGACCATGCACTCGTTCTCAGAGTCAGTCATCCGTCCTCGGTATGGTATTCGGGGAACATGGTGGGCTTGAGCTTCGCCATTCGAGGCCCGGTGATGCGGTCTGGTTCAGGATGTGTGAAGATGATCCCCTCAGTTGATGATTCAGCCTTCGCTTGGTCGAACGGGATCCCGCCGTTCATCTTCCGGTAGAACAACGGATTTAATTCCTGTTCAAGGAACCAGTCCCGGAGTGCGTCGTACCCGGTTGGGTATTCGCCATATGATTCATACACGAGTCGTTCGCGGGCGTAAGCGAACGGGACCCAATAGTGCTTATCTAAATCGTACCGGTTCCCTTGAAGCCGAGGACCGACTAACTCACCCCACGCAAGTCCAGGAGACTCGATGTAGTCTATCCAGCCACGCCCGAATGCGTTTGCGATACCTTCGGTGTAGTGTGACTCGTCTTCATCCCATAGCGGAACCTCTGCCATGTCGTAACCGTTCTTGGATGGATCACCACGAGCTCCATCACGGCGGTGAATCGACGTCGGGGTGAATGACTCGTCGAACTCTACAGCGACGTTTTCACCGTCGAGTTTCTCCACGGCAAGGACGTCGGTTGCTTCGTCGAACACCCATTCATAGCCACTGTTTACTTCTTGCGTGAGTCGTTTCTCGCCGATTGGCCCGGAGCGTTCGAATGGTGCGTGCAGCTTTGGGAATGACGAGATAGGTTCACCGATCGGCATGTGTTGTTCTCGTTCGGTTCAACAGTGTTCCTGCAAATAATGATTCGTATTCTTGATGAAGCGAGGTTCGGTGGGGTGGGACCGGGGGAGGGGGTGTGTCCGCAAAAGATTGGCGTGTGGTGCGGGGTGTTGCGGTGCTGTGCCGGGCGGGTGAGACGGTCACGGCGGTTGCCGATGGTTCGCGGTAAAGAGCGTGTTGCGGCGTTGTAGCGGTTGTTGAGGCGGTTTGCGTTTGCTGTGTTGTGCTGTTTGTTGTTGTGTGTTTTGCCGTTACCGTAACACTCTTTACTTACTTACTAGACCTAGACTAGACTAGAAGAAAGAAGAAAGAAGAGAGAGTGAGAGAAACGCTTCCGCATCTGATCCAGCTTCTCACGGTCTGCTGCAACACTCTTCAGCAGATCCTTTCTTCCTCTCCCCGGGTTCACCTCCGATGTAATGTGGCCCTCTCTACGGCGGCAATGAATTGCGGACAACCCCCCTCCCCCCGTTGCAACTCTCGTGAGTTTTGCAGTGAACGTGTCAACGTAATTGCGGACTTTGCGGACATAGGGGACAACAAAGACGCCAGGATTTATAAGAGTGGATCGGGTACAGTGCACTATGTCTGAACGAGAGGTTCATCCAGATAGTGAACCACCCTCATCGCAAGCCGGGTTAAAGCAATTCTCGACAACGTCCACGATTTTGGAAAACGGCGACGTCTTCCAAGGGGACAAAGTCAAACCCGAACGTATGCCGGAGCGAAAAGGCAATCTGCAAGATATCCATAGTGCGATCGAAGCAACGGGCCGTGGTGAAAACCCACGTAACCTCTTCCTGTACGGAAAACCTGGACAGGGAAAGACCGCAGCTGTCCGGCTCAAATGCGACCAGTTCCTCAAGTTTGCAGAACAACAGGGACTCGATGTGAAGATCGTCTACTTGGAGTGCACATCTGCAAACAAGTCCTACCACGTGCTGACAACTGCACTGCAGAAATTGAAGGGTCTCGACCAGAAGCCTCGTGGAAAGTCTCTCGATAACCTCTACACCGAACTCTTCGAATACATGAACGAGAACGGTGGAACCTACATTTACATCCTTGACGAAATCGACCGCATCAAGGATGAGACAGATGATGAACTAAATATTCTGTACAAACTCCCGCGCGCCTACTCATCGGAAGACCTGAATGACGACGTTGGATGTTCCGTCATCGGGATCTCGAACGACCGCCGATTCAAGTCGGACCTCTCACCACGAATCAAGGACGCACTGTACGAGAAGGAAATCGACTTCCCACCGTACACGTTGCCGCAATTAGAGTCAATTCTGTACCGGCGGGCGTCAAAGGGTCTGACTGATACAGAACTCGTCTATGAGGACGGGGAAGTTGTTGACGTAGAGAGCGAGATCGTGACTGATGAGGTGCTTCGGAAGTGTGCTGAGAGTGCGGTTCGAGAGCGAGGGTCAGCTCGGCAAGCGATTGATCTTCTCGGACAGGCTGCGACGATGGCTCACGATGAACGATCGGATGAAGTCACTGTTGAGCACGTTGAGAAAGCACAGCGAGAGGTGAACAAGAACTACATTAAGAACATGCTCGGGGACCACACGTCCGATGACTTGCTAACGTTGTGTGGACTACTGTACTTGGAGGCGCGTGGCGAGACACCCGCTCGGACAAACGACATCCACGATTACTACACGACGTACGCGAAGGCGGTCGGGGAAGAGCCGTTGGTGCAGCGGCGGATGCGTGACCGGTTGCAGGATCTTCAACTGACTGGTGTTGCCCATGTCGAGAAGGCGATTGGTGGGGAGCGTGGTGGAAAACGGTTCGAGGCTGAGTTGGCTATCCCGATGGATGAGACGATTGAAATCCTGCGGGTGGATGATAACTACGCGCCAATCTACGGTGATATCGCATCCGAGATCGCATCTGAGGCGAACTGAGTCAGGGAGAGTCAGTGGTGAACGGTGAGAGTCACGTTTTTTGCGGACACACCCCCTCTATGGTGGTTCTTTGCCGTTCGAACGCGTGTTTCTGTTACGTTGCAGTAACCGGCGTATTCAACCGTTTCAAGGCTTCTATCGCAGGATAATTGAAGACACCCCCCGTGTGGTTCTGTCGGGTTCTTTTGCGGACACCCCCCGTCACACCGTCGCATTCCTCCAATTCTCCCCGTTATTGTCCACAATGTTCTATAATCTAATTGTAACGTCTGATTGCTCCCTGATATCGGCCGGGTCTGTGCCTGTATCTCACGCTAATTCAGGACACCCCCCGTCCCGACACTACATCAATAATCAAATATGTATCGGGTAGAGAAGTTTCTCCACAACCCCCGTCAAGACTACCCATCAGACAGGAGCTACCATCGGCCGCGATCCATTTCTGCTTACCGTCTTTTGCGGACACACCCCCTCTATTCGATGGAGAGGGGACCGTGATTGGGTGTGTCGTGTGTGAAATTCCATCACCGCACAGCAAACTGCAGTGAACGCAACGTGATTGCGTTACCCGGGCTAAAACATCGCCGGCTAATAAAACATTCCCCACACGCTGTAGAAGTGAAATCCCCCTCGACACAAGACACGGCAGCTCTAACACCATCCAAATTCTGACAATGATGAGTTATATACGCCTTCGAGGAGAATTGTACTGCATGGTAACGCACATTACGATGGTTCTGGATTCATCCGGTTCAATGCAATCGCTCAAGGAGGACACTATCGGAGGGTTCAACGCATTTCTGGATGACCAGGAAGACGAAGATGGGGAGGCAACGATCACGCTCTACGACTTTAACACGAACGTGGACTGCGTGTATCAGGCACAGGATATCGAAGATGCCCCTCGGCTTGACGCTGAGACATACACACCAAGCGGACAAACAGCACTCCACGACGCGATCGTTGCAGCTATCGACACGGCAGCTGACCGAATCGAAACGCTCGAAGATGATCAGCCTGATACGGTCATTGTCGTTGTCCTGACTGACGGGAAAGAAAACGCATCTGAAACCCCGCACGACACCGTTCGTGAACAGGTTGAAACACGGCAGAATGAGTACGATTGGGAATTCCTGTTCATCGGTGCAAATCAGGACGCAGCACTGACGGCAGAGGGCATGGGTATCGACTCTGACCGTGCACTCTCAATGTCCGCAAGTGGTGAAGGGACGCGTGAAGCGTACACGTCCACATCACGCCAAGTGACCAATGCACGGTCGCCTGATGCGAGTATGGATGGGTTCGACGAGGAAGACCGCCAGCGGCAACGTGACGCTGACCCGTCGTCGTAGACGCTGACAGGCCGACAGCGAATGTTTTTACCTGTCTACCGGTAAACACAGGGTATACTGATGAATCGTCGAGATTACCTGCGAGCAACAGTCGGGACTGCAGCAACGGTTGGGCTTTCCGGGTGTCTCGATATCTGGACTGGTAAGGAAGAACCTGAACCAGAAACTGATGTGATGGTCGATCCGAGTAAGGTGAGCGATGAACCCGTTTCTCCCGAGGTAGAAGAAGCCACAGAGCACCTTATCGATGCCCAATCCGACCTTGATGAAGCGTTGAATCTCATCGAGAAAGCGCTGTCTGATTTTGACGGTGTGACGAAGACAGAGGCGATCACGGTTGACACGTCGAACATTCAGTCACGGTTAGATAGTGTGACAGAGTCGTTGACAGCGGCAGAACCCGGTGCAGTAGAAAGCCAACAACGATTCATCGACGAGTTGCGCCTCGTTTGTGGCGTCGTTTGAGGCGACCAAACCTGTCTTAGACGGTGTTTCAACAGCACTTGATGAGTACACCACGTGGGAGACCGCTATTCAGACTGGTGCACTTGATGAGGTCTCTGGTGCGCTTTCCGCGTTCACTGAGACTGGTGAAGCGGCATTCGAATCGCTGAACGAGGTGAAGGCCCCGTTCAACGATGTAGATCCGGCAGTGTACATCAAGGCTGACGGGATGACTGAGGGACGAATTAATCACTTCGTCAATGAGATCGACGCGGTCGTCTCAGTTCTGCGGGCGTTACCTTCCGGGATGCGTGAGTTCGGTGATGGGGTCTCTGCTGTTGTTGCTGCTCGTGAGAGTATGAATGCTGACGAGTTCAAGCCTGGCAGTGATTCTCTGGAAAACGCAGTGAATTCCTTCGACCAGGCACTCACTGAGTTCCGGGATGCAGAAGATACAGTGTTACAGAAGCACCGGCCTGACGTGCAGGCCTTCAAGTGTGCATCTGAAGCGGCTCACGGAGCATCAACTGCGTATCTCGGTTCATTCAACGCGGTTCAAGATGATGACCAGGAAGCAGTGACTGCCGGTGTTATGGACGCTCAGGACGCGTTGAATGCGTGTCCGTATAATCTGGCGGACCCTCTGTTTGAGCCGTTCATTGACCAGTTCTTGTAGCCTTCACCACTCGTCGAGGGATTCGTGCGTTTCTGCTCTGGCCCCTGGCGTATCCTTGGTCTCCCCGAACACAGTGATGTTCTCGTCACAGAACTCAACGAATTCGTCGAATTCATCTTGGAAGAACACAGCATCGATCGCGTCCGGGTTCTGATTCATGATCTTCGCCCGGATCTTCGCTCGAACACGGTCGTTCGGGAACGGGTCACCAGTAACTCGGAAAACTACTACACGAGTTGCTCCGGGCATTTCCGACGCCAGTTCCCCACAACAGGTGGCTGCATGACGAGCACGCTTCGAGACATCATTTCCTTTCGCCCGGAGCGCTTTCCCGACAACGGCATTCTCTGTGAATTCTGGCGGGTCCACACGACCAATAACAAGGTTTGGTCGTCCAGGAAGTGAGGAGTCCCGCGTTACCGTGAAGTCATTGGCTTTGAGGATGTCGTGGACATCTTCGTAGAATGCGCCTCGGGCGTGTTGGATGCGATTCCGTTCCTGCGACCGAAAGTACAGGAACAGAACCGTTTCCAACGGGGTTTCTCCGGTCAGGTACTGTAGGCAACCACGGCTGATGAACGCTTGAATGTCCTTCTCACCACGAATGGTTGCGTCGACGTCCGCGTACCGGTAGAGATTCGGGACGTCCACGTCGTGTTCCCTGACGATGCGTTCCGTCATGTGGCACGCTGAAACGAGTCCTTGCAGGACAATATCTGGTGCAGTTGCAATTGCATCTTCGTAGTCGGTGAATGATGCTTGGTCGAAATTGATGACGTACCCGCTGTCGGTGCGTGTCACCGGGAGCGTGTCGATAAGTGCCTGCCCGAGCATCTCACATTCACTGTACAGCATCTCGTAAAACTCATCAGGCCCATCTTCGTAGGCGCGAGGGAACTCCGGAACGTCTACGTCGGTCTTCCTGAACGAGTCCAAGGTCGGTGTTTTCGTTGATGACATCGTGGTCTCTGTATTAGTATGCTTGAATTGGTTTCTGTAGTTGCGGTGACCAGCTTTGACAATCCACTACGAGCTCTGCCAGCTCGTTCTCAGTGTAAATCGCGGTTAAGTGCTCTCCGACGTTTTCCTGGAAATCGGTCTTGATAGAGTTGTACCGTTCTTCTGGTATCTCTTCCGGGAATTCCATCACGATAACGATTTTCGCATCCGGGTGGAGGCTGGCGAGATCGCGCACTTCGGACTGGAACTCCCGAACACGCGTTCCAAGGTCCTGCTTGTTGCTGCTGCGGATCTCTCCAACGATCGCCATTTCATCGTTGTTTTCCGGAACGGCGATATCAGGTGACCCCTGTACTTCTGTATCTGGTAGTAACGGGATCCCGTTGTTCTTCATGAACGTCTGAACCTCTGCTTCGAAGTCCTTCCGGTAATGACGTCGATGATCTACGGTCCATCGAAGTGTTGTCTCCTGAATCACGCTTTCTGCGTTCAGGTTAACGGTGAGGCGTTCAGTGAGGTATGGCGCGAGTTTCTGTGCTCGGTCGTCTTTATGCGAAAGACCAGTCCCTCTATCTGCAATGTCGTACGTACTGGAGAACCCGAGCGTATTTTCCACATCGCCTGTGCTCAGGCCGGTTACAGCAAGAAACATTGTGATTGCTGGTCGAGGCGCTTCGTTAATCGCTGCGAGAACGGTATCTCCGTCCTCATTGAATTCCTGGAACTCAACTATTGTCTGCCCGTCTCGTGTGTGCGTTGGGAGTACCTTCTCGATAATCCGTTCGACGTCACGGATCAGCTCATCACGCTCAGTATACATTTCACTGAACGCTTCTTCGCCTGGCCGTGGCTGCTGACCTTGCATGCACTGTACTTGGTTTTCAGTTCATAAAAGCACTCGCCTCACAACCCGGAGAGCGACATGAAACACTTGAAACCACAACCCAACACGGCAGTTCACTGGTTCACTGCAACCGGTACACTATTTATTCGCTGGCAAGGATGTTACTGTATGCACCGTAGGAAATTCATTGTCGGATGCGGGTCCGCTGTCGCATTGAGCTTCGCGGGTTGTCTCGGTACGACCGGGATGGATGAGCACAAATCTTCCCCGGGGAGCGTTGCCTCGGAAGCCCTGACTACGACTGGTTATGGGGATCAGTCGCTTCAGTCAATTGATGTTGAACGGTCGATGACTGTTGAAGGGCATACAGAAGAAATTCTTGTAGTGAATCACGTGACCGGATACACGAAAGAAGTCAGTGGCGAACTGCAGGGCGGGAAATTCCATGTCTTCACCTCACCGAACGTTTCCGTTGCAGGAGTTGGGGTGAACCCGCTTGAGTCAATGGATACTGCCGAGATCCTTCAACAGGCGTTGAAAGGGTCGCAGACGATTAGTGACGTTGAGCATGATGAAGACACTGCAGTTATTGTTCTTGGTGAAGCCACGAAATCCAGTCGGTACACGGCTACTGCAGTGGTGGAGGGCGTTGCCGTTGACGTGTACGTTCGCGTCACCGAACCCGTCCCGACCTCGAATGATGATTTGCTCATGACGATCGCAGTGTACCCGCAGCATGCTGACGTAGAGGATGAGAATGCACTCACTCTCGCTGAGAATACGCTTGACACGTACGAGCCGTCAGATAACGAGTAGCGAATCGTTTCCAATCTCTTTGGTGTCGAGTGGATTAACGTGACGTGTCGGTTGTGAACTTGTGTGCAAACTCGGTGAGTGCACCGCTTCACCCCTAACCATTTTAAATAACCGACGGTTTCTCATTTCTATGGAAGATTTGAAGAGTGACGGATTAGAACGCGGATTCAACGAAATCCGTCATTATGTTTACGCTCTGCGTATCTCCGAGGACACATGGGAGGTTGCAAACCAAATCTACAAGAAGGCAACAGAATCTCCTGATGTCAGTCTTGTCGGACGAGGTGTAAGTGTTATCGCTGCCAGTTGTCTCCTTATCGCGTGCCGTCAAACCGGTGAAGTACGAACAGGGGGTGAAATCGCAGCAGTATCTGGCGGTGAGCTCAAAGGGAAGGATATTCACCGGACAACGAAATACCTCTGTGCAAATCTCGGGCTCGGGTTAGTCGTTGCTGATCCTCGGGATTACGTTGACCGCATCGGTGAAAAACTCGATGCACCGGATGAAGATATTGCTCTCGTCAAGCACCTCGTGGACGTCGTGAAGGAAGACGGGATCGCGGTGAATCAAGCTGCGAACACGGTAGCAGCCACGGCGTTCTATTTCGTCGGGGCCTACGATCGGAGCCACGGCAGGTACACGCAAACCGATATTTCAGACGTAGTTGACCTCAGCGCCCTCACGGTCCGGAACAATTACCGTGACTACTGCGACGTGCTTTCCGAAGAAGACGTTAACAACTTCTACAATACGCAGTAGTGATGCTCCCCCGGGAACCACCGGGACTTCATGATTTGAATGCCCACCAATCGTTATTGCATTGCTCTGAGCAGAACCAGAGCGTTTTCTCTTCACCTCGGGCACTATACTCAGGCGTTTCAGTTTCAGGTGTGAACTTATCTCCACAGTGAGCGCACGTGAATGACCTCATGGGAGAGTTCTCCCCCTACTTGACTGTAGTTGGGTTTCGCGGTGAAAGGTGCGTATCATGTGGCATCGGTCAGTTAGTATACCGATGTTACCCCGCGAACGCCAAAACAGTTAGCCTATCGTTCCTTGCCTATTTACGGGTAAACGCCGATTTCCACAGGGATAGAAACCCTGTGGTTTAACACGACATGACTTGTTTTGTAGACTATGGTTCACTCTCGCCCGGAAGACAGAGAGGCTGATCCGGATATTACGTTCGGACAGTGGTTCCGGTGCCCGCAGTGCGGTGAGGATACGACCGGGAATTTCAGTGCAAAACTGTTCCTTGCATTCCGTAACGCGTCGTTCGACTTGGACTGCGGTGAATGCGGGTACTCACTCAAAGAACGAGACCCGCACAGTCAGAACTGGCGGTGGAGTATCCGATGGCGTCTCTATTTCACGCCGCAGTGGCACACTCACCCTCGATGTTCCCGAAAAGCGCATGCAGCTGCTATCTGCCCGCACTGTACGAGCCGGTCTGTGATCGTTGAGTTAGAACTCATGGAGCACGAACCACGGCCCGGAAAGAAAACGTACGAGACACGGTTCGCTGCTCGATGTGCGACGTGTGGTGAAGACTTCGAAACCCGACTGGCACATCCGTAATTGTTGCTTCCGGTGGAGAGCCCTATTCATCTCTCCGGTGAACTTTGCACCCAAACTACTTTACTCCACACTTCGAATGTTACGTACACTCATGAACATCACCGCCACATCAAGGAGAGGTTCTCCCAATGCAGGCTGCTGTTGACCTGGTTACGCAGTCGCCGCTGCTCACTGGCGCTGTTCTTCTCTTCGCTGGAGCGATCTTGCTAACAGTGCTCCGCGGGTTGATGAACATCGCTAAGAAACTCGCCGTGGTCGGCGCGATCGTTCTCGTGCTCCTCGCCGGCGTCAAGATGTTGTTCCCCGGCCTGGTCCCACTTATCGTTTGACCGGCCTGTGACTATCCGTTAAGCTCTCTCGGCTTGCACGACGCTACGTGGTACTGTTCGAAGAGACAAGGACCGGTCGGACTTACACTACTAACTTACGCGGTTGGCTGTGTAACTTTCCACGTCGTAGACGACGAGTACCCCCACTTCTCGATTGAGATCGGTGTGTCCGCCTCCAACAACGGTTTGATGTTCGTCCCGACTTACTTTGAAGAAAGACTTAGCTCCTCACCGATGAGTCGTGATTTGAAATACGTCTTCGTACTCACTTTCTCAGCTAGGTACTTGTAGATCCGCTGTTGCTTTTCCGGAAGGGACTGGACAGCATCAGGAAGCGTCGACGATTGGTTCGCTGTTGCGGCAGTCATGTTTCTCTACACCTCTTTACCCCCCGTACACCTTTAACGCCTTGCTATTCGAAAAATCATGCAACCCATATTTCACTCCCCGGATTGCTGGTCAGTGAAATCTGTGAATGTTGACTGCGGATTGTTTCTTCGGGATGACCTGTCTCGTGAATGCGTATCCGTGGACGACATCGTATCAACCGACGCCTCGTCAGCTGACTCCCATTGATCTAACGCCGGTTGCTCTGTCTCCGCAAATGAAAGGTTTGAGACCCGAACACCGACTTTCCGCACGTCTTCATCAGCGAACTCAGTCAGTAACTCCAGAGCGGTTGATTCTACCAAGTCAGCATCGCTAATTGGACCTGAGAACGTTTGCGCGCGAGTATTCGCCTCAAACGGGGGTGTGATGACTTTAATCCCGACTGTTTGATACAACGCATCCTTCGCTGATGCTCGGTCAGCAACCTTTGAAGCGAGTTCACCGATCTTCTCACGTTTCGTCTCTACGTCGGTTACCGGGTCACCGAATGATGATTCGTTCGAGATGCTTTTCGGATCATCTGGCGGCGTGACAGTCCGCGGGTCGTGCCCGCGTGCTCGTTGATGAACCTCCCGTCCACGTTCTCCGAACTCATTCGTGAGCTCGTCCGGGTCGGCTACTGCAAGCTCACCTGCCGTTTCAATACCCATCTCTCGGAGCGTCGAGGCAGTCACCGGGCCAATTCCGTGAACAGCTTCGACGTCTAACGGTTCGAAGAACGACCTGACCTCACCAGGTTCAACAATAACTAATCCGTCCGGTTTGTCGTGGTCTGACGCGACCTTTGCTGCGCTTTTCGTTGGTGCTGCGCCAATACTGACAGGAACCCCAACGTCAGCCTGAACTGTTTCTTTGATCTCTGTGGCGAATGCTTCAATATCACTCCATTCGGTCTGTGTCGTGACGTCCAGGTACGCTTCGTCGATGCTGACTGGCTCGAACGTATCTGCACGCTCTGAAAGGATCTCGTGAACCGTGGCTCCAATCCCCTCGTAAAATTCCATGTCTACCGGTCGGTAGTGCCCTGCATCGGTCTGGTCGGGTGCGTCTGGATCGTCAGGATCGACATCTTGCATTCGTGGGAGTTTCTCCAGGGCTTTCCCGATCGCCATTGCGGACTCAATTCCCTGGTCACGGGCTTCGTAGCTGGCAGTGGCGACAGCACCGTGCGGGTCATCAGATTCGTATCCCATCCCGATGATGAGTGGTTCGTTCTCTAAGTCTGGATGCCGTGTCCGCTCACACGCGGCGTAGAAACAGTCGCAGTCCACGTGCAGAACGATTCTTTGCTCATCCGCACCGTTGCTACCGGTGAGTGTTGAAACGCCGTACAGGCCACCTGAACCGTCTTCAGAGTCAGTCATTCAAAACAGTCGTTACGGAATGCTTCGGGGCGGGGTGTCTTGGTGATTTGGGTTTCTCTGACAGGCAGTCCTGTCAATGAGTCTGTTCACACTTGTTCACTGAACTTGCCGGTGTGGCGCTCACCGTTGACAGCTAAATTGAAGGGATTATAAGGGTAGAGCAGAATTCCTTCACTAACAGGCGATTAGTCCTACATGCAAACAATCACTTCTATCCTTCCAAACACGGTGTTTCTCACGTACATCCTTGTCTTTGCACTGGCAGCGCTTGCCTGCTTCATCAGTATAACACGCACACGTCAAATCACCGATGTGGATACGAGACGTGGAGTTACAGCACTGGTCGGTCTTAGTGGGGTATGGGCAACTGCACACCTTGCATACTTACTCGCCCCATCAGTGTTCCTGCAAGAAGTATTGTACAATATCGGGATGGTCGTTGGAATTGCCACGGTTGGGCCGTGGCTGTACTTCTGCTCGGCATACACCGGTCGAACGCTCCACAAATCCCAACCCATCCAACGCGCTGCTATCGTCGCATTCGTAGCTATCGGTGTTCTCAAAGTCACTAACCCGATCCACCAGTTGTACTATCGAACGGAAGTCCTCTCAACGCCGTTCCCTCACTTAGCGATTCACCACGAACCACTTCACTGGATTCTTATGGGGCTCTCGTATGCCCTCGCCACTGTTGGGTACTTCATGATTGTTGAGTTATTCTGGCAAGTCGGGCACGACACGAAGCCACTGACCGTTCTTGTAGGGCTTACTGGCCTCCCAATCCTCTTCAATCTCATCGGAGAGATCACCCCGGCACTTGTCAGTATCACGTACGAACCACTCTTGTACAGGCAGGTTCACCCCTCCTTCAACCACTCACACCAGTTACTCCGTTACTCCTGAGGTAAGGGACTCCCAACACGTAGAGATTCGTCTAAGTAACAGCTCCTCCCACTCGAACAAATCACCACTCACCAAAACTTAGTGTTTCCCCGATCGTCAGAACCAACTCGATAACCTAACCTCATGGTTTCAGCCCTCATCCTAAATCATCTCCCTTCCTCCCGTCCGAGAAACCATCTCTGGATCTACATCATGGGCCAGGGGCTGTTCCCATACTGGTCATGTGAGCAGACGACTCAACCCTGTGCCCCACACCGGGCCTGTCACGATAGAGTGATGCAAATTCACGCTTCAGTGACCCGTTCCAGTTCCTTGTCACCAGGTCGAGGAGCTCTACCACGTGCCTGGTCCGCGCGACCGTGACATGTGTCTGGTCCGAATGGCTGTGACGTGAAGGTGGTCCGCGCGACCGTGACATGTGCCTGTACCACGTAACTTGCTCCAGTAACCTGTGACTGTGCCAGGAACCAGTTACGTGGGGCTGCACCCCGTAACCGTAACTTGGTCCTGTAACGCGTGACTGTACCACGCTCCTGTACCACGAAACTGTTCCAAGATCCGGGTACATGGTACAGTATCGTGTACCAGAACCACGTTCCAATATCGTGTTACTGGACCGGGTAGCAGGAACACGGAGCGGAAACATGGTATTGAATCGCGGATCTGTATCGTGGTCCTGTGGCGCGTTCCTGGTGCATGGTCCTGGATCCTGTTCCCGGGGCATGGTTCTGTGGTGCGGACCGGGTACCAGTAGCGCGTCACGGGCGCACGTGCCACTACCAAGGACCACGAACGCGTTCCAGAACCATGGTCAGGGGGCCTGGAGCAGTCACTTGCCATTGAACCGTGTAGCTGAACTACAGAACAGCGCCATGGTAGAGCGGCGCGTTATGGGGTCGAGGAGCTGTCGCAGGGTAGCGTCTCATGAGTCGGTCTCATGGTGGTGGGGCATGCCTATGTAGCCTGAGTGGGTTCCACAGCACCGGTCCAAGTGCCCGTCGCACACCAGGGGGACGATCTCCCGCCACCTCAGCAGGCTTGCTGGTACGGAGATTCACAAATCTCTCGTCAATTCCAGGAGGGTGTACCACAGTCCTGTACCGTGGTACTGTACCACGGATCTGTACCATGGTATGTCTGACGCGGGTTTATGGTACATGACTCTGTACCAGGTGGTATGGCACAGAGCCAATCCGCGGCTTCGACGGACGCCGGTACCGAGCAGCCACAGAGCGTTAGTTTCGCCTTTTTGAAAGGAGGCTCGACAAAAACGACTCTGTCCATCAACACTGCCCGGCACCTCGCAGAACGGAACGGTGAAGGCAGCGTACTCTTCATCGATTTCGACCCGAACGGACACGCGACCCGAAATTACGATTTCGGACACGACGGTCTCTACGAACAACGGAGCGACCTCGACCGTGTTCTCCTTGGTAGTTCGCCTGACATGGACCCGCGGGAACTCGTCTACGAAACCCCGTTCAAATTCGACTTCCTCCCATCCACCGATCAACACGAGTCGATTGAAAAGCGACTCTCCACTGCAGCTGGCGGATCGGGACGTCTCCGCACGCGCATTGTAGAAGAACTCCTCGGAGACGAATACGACTACATCATCATCGACCAGCCGAGTGACGCTGGAACGATGAATAATAACGGTATTCTGGCCTCACAGAACGTCATGATGCCGATGCTTCCCAAGGGCGAAACCATTGGGTCCTTTGAACGTACTCGGGACCGTCTCATCGCACCCCTGGAAGAACAGAATATCAGTATCAACATCATGGCCGTGGTCCCGAACCTGCTTGGTGACCGGATCGACCAGCAAACGAACGACCGCGAGCTCCTAGAGAACCTGAACAAATCCTTCAAGAGCTTGGTTCCGGAATTCGCACAGATCTCAGAAGACGAATGGGAGCAGATCGATAACGGGGAGATGGCCCCGCCTAAGCCCGGTATTCGTGAAACGGCGGAAATCACGAACGGGATGAAGAATGAGAGCCTTCCGCTACTCGACTACGCCCCTGATAACCCACAAAACGAGCACTTCGATGAGTTAGCTTCCATCATCGAAAACGGAGGTATTGACCGATGAGCAGCGGGGGCTTCGAGGACATGGAGGGTCTCGTTGATGATGACGGGAATATCATCAAGGACCACGGTGAGGATGAAGCAGAAGAGGAAGCATCGGCCGAAAGCACTACTGAGAGTCCCTCTGACGCGGGCTCGCAGGAAACAACTCCAGTTGAAGAAGAGTTGTCTGAAGACACTATAGACGAGCCAGAACCAGAGGTTACAGAGGAACCTCAAGTAGAGCGTTCACAACAGGAAGTGCGAGCAGAGGCTGTTCCTGATGCGTCTCTGGTGAAGGAACTGGCAACACAACCCATTCCTGGTACGACTGATCCTGATGCTCGATACCCGTACGCCATGCGTCGGAGTGATTGGGAGGATGAACGAGAAGGGAATAAGAAGTTCGTACTGAGGGAAGAGATCGAAGAGATGGAGGAACGGGTAGAAGCGGAACTCTCGGGGGAACTGTTCCCACACGCAAACCTCACCAAGACTGACGTGCGTGAAGCAGCGTTTCTTGTCGGTCTCCGAAACCTCGATGAGGTCGTCGACGTCCTCAATCAATGGGGATTCGCGGAACTCGAAGAACTCCGAAAGTAACGGGCTGAAGCGCTAAACTGCTTGTTCGGGAGACGTGCGGTGGACGTTCTTCTTCGAGTATTCTACAGTGAGGGCGGGCTACTTGTCGTCTATCTCAGAGACACTGGTTACGTACCCGAAGGTCTCCCATCGATCCTGGACTAACTCGCCGTTATCGTCGGTTTCCGGGTCCCAAAACACCAGTGTAGGTTTCGACCAGGAATCCGACCCTTCCTCCATTCTGCTGTCGATTCGACCGGATTCACTGCCGATCTCATCCGGAACAATGTCGTGGACGTCTGTATCTAACTCGGTTACAACTTCAAAATGGCCAGGTTCAGTGGCAGTTGCTTCGATCTTCTCTGCCTCGCTCACGAGGTATACTCGCCACGTCTCGCCGGATTCCGTCTCGATGTCCGCGTGTACCTGCTTCTCAGCCAGTGTTGAGAGCTCCTCAACAAGCTCTTCAGTTGAGCTCATTGCGCACCCCTCAACCAAGACCCTACATTCCGGGTGTTCTCCCGTGGTGATGTGCGAATGCTCATGACCGTTTTTCGTAGAACACGTCCATAAGCAGTGGCATTTCTTCGACTGATTGCTCCACGAACCGGGAGTTCCCCTGTACTCGAATCGTTCTTCACGGTCTGACTCCCGGGGTTCGTGGGGGGACAAAGGGTTCTTACGCGGTTCGTTGTTTATACGCGGAACAGGCGCAATACCACGGTGTTCACGCCGTGGATACGCGCCGTCTCTCGGGGGCGAATCCACGTTCGACAGCGATCTGAGTTTCAGAATACCAGCGTTTAACTGACAGGCTACCCTCTCAACGAGTAGGAATCGGTCGGAACGGAGCGGATTCCGAACCGTCCTTCGGAGGCGGCCTGTCCGCCCACGTAACGAGGCAGTATCCGAAAGGGTAGCCGGTGAACGCCGCATCCTTGAAGGATGCGCCGACGTGCCGATTGCTCAAAGCACTCCAAAGGTACCCCCGACTCCGCTGACGCCTGCTGGCGTCCCCGTGGCCAAAACAACACCGGGACGCCGTATACGGTCGAGGATAGGGGTAACGGCCATTTGGCATGGCCAGCAGTCCACCACACCGATACCGTGGGACTAGCCACGCCCGAAAGGTGTTGTAGTCAGGTGATTAGACTGTGAACCTGAAACTCCCACCGCTCGGGATTCCTCCGCGTGAACGCGGAGGAGGATGTCAAAATACGTAGTGTTCACCGACAGGGAGCATGCTGGCGAGCGTCTTGCTACGGTGATGCAGCATGAGGAGCCCCTCAACCCGGACCTGGTAGTGGCGGCCCCACGTGGTGGGATGCCGATCGGCCGTGTCGTTGCTGATGCAACGGGCGTCCCATTAGATATCGTTACGGGGAAGAAGTTGACCGCCCCGGATCACTCTGACTTATCGATTGGTGCGATTTCCGCTGATGGGGCATTTTGGACAAATGACGGGGTGATACAGGATATTGGCGTGTCAGAGTCGTACCTTCGGCAAGAGAAACACGCGGCTCAGAGGAAGGCACAGGCAAAGAAAGAAACCTACCGAGAGGTGAAGGCTGCAGAGCCTGTCGCTGGCAGGCACGTACTGGTTGTTGATGACGGTCTCGCTACGGGTGCGACCATGCATGCGTGCGTGCGAGATATCCGTGAGAACGGTGCTGACCGGATTACTGTCGGTGTTCCCGTTGCAGATCCTCGGGGGATTGAGCCGTTCACAGACAGCGTAGAAGGCGTCTTCACTGTTCTTTCACCAACGGATTTCCAGGCTGTAAGTCGATACTACGATGATTTCCACCAGCTCACTGATGAAGAGGCCATGTCGTATCTACTCTTCTAACGTGTTGATACCAACATTAAAATGGAAATTATATGTGGAAGCAATCCCTCTTTCCACAATATGGGTGCCAAGGAGTTAGGAACGGACGAAATTGATGGGTTCCTCAAGGATCAGGGTGATGGAGTACTTTCTCTTACGGACGGGGGAGAAACATATGCGGTTCCGGAGGCGTTTGGGTATGATGGAGAGGACGTCTATTTCCAGTTCGTCTTTACAGAGGACAGCCAGAAGCGGGATTTTATTGAGACCACCGAGATTGCTACATTGACGGTATATTCGACTGAATCAGGGAGGAGTGTGGCTGTTCGAGGATACCTGGAATGCCTCTCTGATAACGGTGAGATGGGTGCTGTAGCAGCCCTCACAGATAATGCGAATATCCCGGCAGTGAATACGGACCTCTCGTACGACTCCGACGATCTCATCGTTGAGTTTTATCGACTTAGAATAGAAGAACTCTCAGGGCGGGACTTTGAAGGGCTGCGGGGCCCGGTGAGTGGGCCATAGGCCCGGGGTCGCCGTCAGTCACCTGCGTTCCTTTTCTCCATAGTCCGGTGGTTATCCGGTGATGAAGGGTTCTGTCTACGGATTTCACTGTCAGTATGACGTCTATCCTGTTGTTTTGGAGAGGTCAGACCATTCCAGGCATTTGCTATAGCAACATATGGTTTATGCGGTTAGTGCATGACAACCGGGATTTCGTCGGTTTTTCGACTGTCCCGTACAGACAGTCGAACCCCAATAACTATA
>Ga0065697_1000291_pt1 | contig 20201 bp, 20 predicted proteins | sample AntLakMe24m_08um_FD_59086 | JGI IMG/M metagenome (GOLD analysis project Ga0065697, IMG submission 59086) | Hypersaline microbial communities from Antarctic Deep Lake - 24m 0.8um v2 (version 3) | ecosystem: Environmental > Aquatic > Non-marine Saline and Alkaline > Hypersaline | place: Deep Lake... | reverse complement strand
CCGTAACCATCCCAACCCAGCGGTGCGGTGCCGTGGGAATCCTCGCGCTTCAGCGCGGGGAGGATGTCAACTGTTCTGGCCGTTTCAATCGTCGAGCGTCTCGCTCTCGACGGTCTCCCCTTCCATCGCCCGCTCGACCGCGCGGTCGACGTGGCGCTCGTGGGCGCGCTCGACGAACTCCTCCGGAAGCTCATCGATCTCGCCGGCCTGCACGCCCCAGAGCTTCGCGTAGAGGCCGTCAGCGTCGAGGAGATCGTCGTGAGTCCCGCGCTCGGCGACCCCGCCGTCCTCCAACACGAGCGTCAAGTCCGCGTCGGTCACGGTCGAGAGCCGATGCGCGATGACGAAGGTGGTGCGGTCGGCGGCGAGTTCGTCGAGCGAGCGCTGGATGAGCATCTCCGTCTCGGTGTCGACCGCGGAGATCGCCTCGTCGAGGATCAGGATCGGCGGGATCCTGTAAGACGACCCGCGCGATGGCGACGCGCTGGCGCTGGCCGCCGGAGAGCTTCACGCCGCGCTCGCCGATCCGCGTGTCGTAGCCGTTCGGCAGCGAGTCGATAAACTCGTGCGCCTCGGCGGCCTTCGCGGCCTCGATCACGCGGTCGCGGACCTCGCTTTTCGCGTCAGCGCCTGCGCTTCTGCCCTCGGTGTCGACGCCCGTGAACCGCCCGTACCGGATGTTCTCGGCGATGGTGCCGTCGAACAGCGTGGTGTCCTGCGCCACGTAGCCCACGTTCGATCGGAGGCTCTCGACGGTGAGGTTCCGTACGTCGTGGCCGTCGACCCGGACCGCGCCTTCGGTCACGTCGTACAGCCGCAAGAGGAGTTTGAGGAGGGTCGACTTTCCAGCACCGGTCGGACCGACCAGCGCGACGGTGTCGCCGGGATTGGCCTCGAAGGAGACGTTCCGGATCACCTCCTCGTCAGCGTCCGCGGGGTCGACGAGAGCGTTCTCGGCGTAGGCGAACGAGACGTCGTCGTACTCGACGGCGCCGGCGACGCTGCTGCTTTTTCCCCCGAGATCGATCGCGTCCTCGCCGTCCGTGATTCGGATTGGGATGTCGCGGAGGCCGAAGACGCGCTCGCAGGAGGCCTTCGCGTTCTCGTACTGGTCGATGATGTTCGACACCTCCGCCAGCGGGGCGACGAACTGCTGGGTCAGGAGGACGAACGTGACGAACGTCCCCACCGTGAGCGTCGTCGAGAACGGGCCCGGCGGCCCGGCCGAGAGCCAGTACCCGCCGACCGCGAAGGTGGCGGCGAACGCGAGACCGGCGAACAGCTCCATCCCCGGCCGGTAGACGTAGTTGAGCCGGAGGATCGACATCGTGCGCTCGAAGTACTGCTGCGAGGCGGTCTCGACGCGGTCGCTCTCGTGGGCCTCGGTGTGGGAGGTCTTGACGAGTTCGACACCGGCGAGGGCGTTTTCGAGCGCCGTGTTGAGGTCGCCGACGACGGAGCGTTGGGCGACGTACCGCGGCTCGACCGCCCGCATGAACCACACCGTGAAGAGGATCATCAGGGGGATGACAGAGAGGGTGACCACTGCAAGCTCATGGTTGTAGTAGAAGAGGACGCCCGCGATGCCGACGAGCATCACGCCGAGGCGCGCGGAGTTCTGGAGCGCGTTATCCAGGAAGACCTCCAGGTTCGAGGCGTCGTTGTTGAGGACGCTCATCACCTCGCCGGTCTGTTTGTCGTCGAAGAAGGTCATGTCGAGCCGCTGCATCCGGTCGAAGGAGTCGGTCCGGACCGCGTGCATCACGCGGTGTGCGAAGTTGTTCGCGGCGATCCCGTAGATCCACGTGAAGACGCCGGTTATGAGGAACGACCCGACGATGAGCGCGACCGAGAGCCGGAACTGCGCGGGCCCCGCGGTCGGTAACCACGCGTCCGGAACGATCGGGAGGGTGTACGGGCCGGTTCCGGTGAAGACGGCGTCGATGGCGACACCGAGCACGACCGGCGGGACCAGCCCCGCGACGCGGGCGATCACATTCGCGGCCATCCCGATCGCGAGCCAGTGTGCTTCGAGAGCGCCGTACTCGCGGAACAGTCGCAGGAGGGGCCGATCGACCCGATCGCGGTACACTTCGAAGGCGTTGCGATCGTCGGCAGCCATGGGCGTACGAGCGCGGCGAGCCAAATGTATCCGACGGCTTCGGCGGGCCGTTCCGGGTCCCGATCGGGAGGACGATCGGAGTGTCGATGGCTTATAAATGACGTGCGGCCGGCGCGTGCCTCCGAGCGCCCTATGGGCGCGAGTAGGGAGAGACCGAAGCGCCTCGCTGTCACCGGCGCATCGCGCCGGCTGCAAGCGAGAGCTTCGCTCTCGCCCTGCCGCGAGGACGAAGCACGGCGATGCAAGCACCACAGCGAAGCTCTCTCGTCATCGCCGGAAATCGGAAATTTCCGGCTAGCAGTCAGAATCCGACGGATTCTGACGACATCACGAGACGCCTTCGGCGTCTCGAACGACAGCGAGTCGCGCGAGTCGTCGCGGCTGGGGCTTTGGAGGCGTTCCCAGTGAGTAGACGGAGACTCACGAGATCCTCACTTACGCGTCCAATCGTCGGACCGCTTATTAGGCACCGGCCGAACCTCCCTGCGTGGACGAACTCGTCGTGAGCACAGATGTGCACGCCGACCCCGAAGACGTGTACGCGTTCCTGCTCGACTTCCCGCGGTACGCCAACTACTCGAAGTACCTTCGGGAAGTGCGGACACTGGAGNGCGAGGGCGGACCGGGTACCTGCTACGCGCTAACGTTCGCGTGGTGGAAGATCACCTACACGGCCCACTCGCGTGTGACCGGCGTCGAGCCACCCGAGCGGATCGACTGGGAGATCACGAAGGACATCGACGCCGGCGGGTGTTGGCGGGTGACACCGGCGGAGTCGGAGGGCGCCTCCGACCCCGCCGCCTCTGACAGCAACGACGCCAACGACGCCAACGACACCGACGACGATCTGACCGACCGACCGTGCAAGGTCGCGCTCGAAGTCGAGTTCGACCCCGGCTCAGCAAGCTCGGACGCGCTCGATCTCCCGATGCTCGTCTCGCTCGACTGGGTGGTGAAAAAGGCGATTCCCTTGATCAGAGGCGAGGCCGAGCGTGTCATCGAGCGCGCCGTGCGTGACCTCGAGGGGTCGAATCGCGACGTCGATCTCGACGTGTACGTCGATTCCGCGCGGATCTGAGCGCGTGTGGGAGTCAGTGTCGACGGTGTCGCCGAGTCGAAGGTCTTAATATATCCAGCGGGGAACGAATGAATGCGTACGAGGGCTCGTAGATCAGTGGTAGATCATCCCCCTGGCACGGGGAAGGCCCGGGGTTCAAATCCCCGCGAGTCCACTACCGTTTTGCGGCTGTGACCAGAGTTCTTCACTGCAAGGTAGGACTCTTCTAACAGCTAGATTCGAAACTTTTGGGCTAGACTCTTCGTTCTAAGTTCTCGTTTGTAGAGAAATGAGAAATTGTGAAATTGGGCCTTGTTTAGACGCTCCCGAGAACGTGGGCTAGTGTCTGTGTCGGCTGAACGATATCTGTCTATGAGAGCCTCTCTATTCGATTTTGCTCTTCAGATAGCGACCGTTCCGTCCGATCTACGTTGCGTCTAAACAAGGCNCACAGGGTGTATTCAGGGAGATTATTGCCAACGCTACACCGACGATCTTCTGTGTGAGGAACCCTCAGCGACCATCGGCAAGTTCATCCATAAACTCCTCGCAAACGAAAAAGCGGAGACGTTCGCAGCGAACATTGATCAAGCACTACAAACAGGGGGTCGTCCAGGAATTGGAATACTCGTTGCCTATTGAGGGGAAGACCCGTACATTCGCCGGCTACATGGCTCATGGATGCGGATGTTGATGAGCCGCTCGCTATTCCCACTGTTCTTGTGCTCGGGATGGGCGATCGCGTACGTATATGTCGTCACGGACTTCCTGGAATGTATTTATAAGTTCCGCGACTGCATGGGTAATCGTCTCGAAGTACTCCTCGCCGAGTTCGGCAGTTGCATCGCTTGGATCTCCCCATACCCCCGTGTCACTGACTCGGTAAAATGCACCCTTTCCGATGGGGAGATGATCCAGTAACGCACCAGGATTCTCAATGTCTTCCGGCATATCTGGGTCATCGTACGGCGTTTCCGACAGGTCAACCAGCCCTTCGTTTATAGCCATAACTGCCGCTGTTTCACCGATATTTGCATGCCAGCCCGCGTCGAACGAGAGATAATCCTCCATGTCGTCGCTGCTTAATGCGTCCCAGTACGGGAATGCGTAGGCGTAGTGTTCTTCTGGCAGATCATGTGACGCTTGATTCGCTCCGACTTTTGCCGCCCAGTCGTTCGTCAGATGCCCTGAAATGAATACGATATCGGTGAACCCGCTCTCGGCTAATGAGTATGCCAGGTCTCGGACAACCGTTGCAAGTGTCCGGTAGGGGAGGTAGGTGATACCCTCATATCCGGCGTGCATATCTGAGGCCCCGTAGTTAATCGGCGGCCCGACGAGCGCATCCGTATCTTCAGCGATACGCTCGCAGATTTCGGTCGGTATCATTGAATCCGTCCCCATCGGTAGGTGTGGCCCATGCTGCTCGGTCGTTCCAACAGGGATTAGCGCAGTCGGCGTCTCACTACTGTCCAAATACGCCTCTACTTCCGGATGTCGTAGTTCGTCAAGCCTTCGTGAAACTGACATTGCAACTAACTATTATAATAATCAATAAATAAGTAATTTATTATCAGTATCTGAATACGAAGGCGAGTGAACACGGGACTCCAAATCGCACCGCAGGACGGGCATTTTTCCGTGTGATATCACAGTTGCTTCACCAGATTAGGCAAGAGCGACGCAAACATCAACGCTCAGAATAGACTAACCATCGAACTCGTTTAGATACAATTCCTTCCGCTCCAGCACGTTCGGGATCGTCCTTCGCGATACTCCAGAGTGGCGTGAAGCCTTTCGGTGGGACCAGTCTTCGTCCTCGACCGCGACGATCGCGTCGACGGCGCCGTCCTCGACGAGGTCCATCAGCTCACGGTAGCCGGCACGATCTGTGTCGGTCCCAGTCGACTTGTCGGCGAGGACGTGGTTGGCGTCGACGTCGAGGCCGAGATCGCGTGCGTAGTCGAGCAGGTTGTCGCGCTGTGTGTTGAGCTCCTGGTCGCGGATCGAGACCCTCGCGTAGACAGCTGCGTTTGCCATGCTCCTGCCCGCATGTCAGGTTGTATTAAAAATAAGGGGGCGTACTCGCCAGTTGGGCGAGAAGGATGTGCTTCTCGCCATATCTGAACGTCCGGCTCTCACCCAATTCCCGGATACCCCCTCTTACTCAACTTATCTTCCTGAAGAAATAAAGATGAGTAACAATACGAGAACGACGATCAAACCCAGTGGACCAACTAAAGCAGCGATAGTAGACCCAACTGAAGAACTGAGTTCCAGACATGCCTCAGCGAATGCTCCTGAATCATCACAACGCGCTGCGAATGGGGAGAGAATTCGGAGTCCGATCAGACCGACCACAGCTGCGATTATAAGGGAGAAAACAGCGCCGACAATGGCACCTGGTGAAATCTCGCCCTGACTATCCATGGGAACCTCTCATTACCGGGGTAATGAGCCTCCAGTGAAATATCTGCCTAGAATTAGCTGCGCATCAATATTCGACACTCCATCACTTGTCGGACACAGAAATACTAGTGGCTCTGTTTAAGTCCTCGATCGGTGATCGTTCGTAGATGCCCTGCTGGATACAGAGCGTGAGTGTGGTACAAACCGAGGTAGGTCTGCGGACGGGAGTGATCACCCAGTACAGGAGATGCATTTAGCAATACAGGACGACACCCAACCGCTTGGAATCGCTTTGGATGTTTTATGATTGCTCTCGCACTATCTCTCGACACGATTCGATGAATTCGATCAGGTCTCGACCGGCGTCTCGTGAAACACTGATGAGAATCGTTTCCGATTCAGAATACGGAATCTGAATCACGCACGCGTTCTCGTGATAGTCGATAAGGGCGCGTCGTTCCCCTACCTGGTGTGCCTTCCAGTGCGGGCGATAGAAACGGATTTTCGAGGCGGAAAGTTTCTACAATCTCTGCGTAGGCCTCTTTTGAGTATTCCCGTTGAAGATCGTCTTTGAGATAGCGAATTTCGTGATCGTTATCGCGGACGATGACCACCGTTCGAAGACCGTCGCCAACCAAGTCATATACGTACTCTGTAAGTAGATCTGCAATCTCTTCGACCATGTGAATCGATCTTGGTACCGAGTTCAATAAGATTGCTTTTGTGTTAATATCGGTCTTCATCTGATTGTCCAATAGGTCCTGATGCTGAGACTTAGGAGGGAGATCTCGATGGAGAAGGCAGGCACGTTTACTGACCAGCCGATTCAGTACTAACCAACCAAAACAAACGAAAGTCGTCGTACTGCACTCGTCCTCTGTATTCAGCAGGTTACCTATCCCGTTCAACACGGCCGCGGATCCGTATCGAACGTACGGCCACATACCCAGATCGACAAGCAATAAACGTTATTCTGATTTCTAAGTCCCGGGATTTTTGTTGTGTGGTCTTTAATTTGATCCCATAAAGATACCTTAATGAAATCACTCAATAGTTCAGATTTACTTTCTGACAAGGAGGCCCGAAATGAGCTCTATGACCTTTTACATCAAAGTCTCTCCAGGAAACAAGCCATAGAAAGGGTAGTCGAAATTGGAACGGGGTACCTCGATCTGGACCACGGTCACATCGCCAGTATCAACGAAGCCGAAAATCGGTGGGAAGTCATCGGATCAACGGACTCACCCGAAGGCCCGTATCCCGATGGCCTCACTTCGGAGTTGAGTGACTCATACTGCCGTCATACGTTTCAACAAACAGCACCACTCGCGTTACACGACGCTGGCAATCAGGGCTGGAGTGATGATCGCGCGTACCAGCTCCAGCAGCTTGAAACCTATCTCGGGATACGCATCGACGTGTTTGGTGAGTCATATGGGACGATCTGCTTCGTTGAATCAGAGGCGCGAGAGGAGCCATTCTCCGAGGAGGAACATATTTTCATTGAGCTGGCGGGTCAGATACTGAGTAAAGTACTCGAAGAAACCCACCATGAAAAGGACCTTGCCAACCGAGATCGTTTGATTTCGGTTCTCAATCGTGTGCTTCGTCACAATCTCCGGAATGATTTGAATGTCGTTCGTGGTTACGCACGACTGATCATAGAACAGACATCTGGAGACGAGGCTAGGTTAGCCTCAGTCATTGAATCGAAAACGACCGGACTGATTTCTCTCGCCGAAAAAGCGCGAACACTGGAGAATCTTACGCGATCTGTCCCAGTTTCACGGCCGGTGGACATTGTTCCAATGGTACGCAAGGCGGTGAGTGACGTTTGTGATAATAACCCCTCAGTCAACTGCTCGCTCGATACTCCAGAGCAGGCCATGTCGTTTGCGGCCCCACAACTATCGGATGCAATCTCGGAACTGCTAGAGAATGCGGCCAAACATGCAGGAGATGAACCGTCGATAGACGTGGTGGTTCATCAGGGATCTGATCACGTTACGGTGCAGATCGAGGATGACGGTCCCGGGCTGCCACCAAGTGAAAGTAGGATACTTTCCGGTGAAAATGAGCAGCCATTACTCCACGGAAATGGTCTTGGGCTTGCGCTTGTCTACTGGATAATTACCAACCTCGATGCCGAGATCGAAGTGGCAACAGCGCCTTCCGGAACGACCGTTGAAGTACATCTGCAACGGGCAGAATCGATTCAACGGGAGCACAGTAAATCAGGGGATACGGCCTGAATTAGAGCGTGTCTGTTAACTTGAACCTCTATCTTTAGCTCACCCTTCTTGTCAAGTGGAGGGGGTTCAGCTGGCTTGATCTCTCTCATTTTAAATTGAAGTGGCTACTCGCCTGGCGAGATGGACTTCTCGCCATATCTAGGCGACCAATATTCCTCAATTGTCTGTCATATAGATACTAGGGCTCTATTTATATCCTCGGTCGATGATTGTTCGTAGATACCCTTCTGCATACAACGCGCGTACCTCGCACAGAATTATCACCATATTCGACTCAGCGGATTGGTCAACACAGTCCGCTTAGTTATCCGGATCATCTGAACATGTCGCTCGGAACTCGAACCGTGCGCCGCCTTCCGTGCTGTCTGTAAGGGTAACGTCCCAGCTGTGAGCTTGGGCAATTCGTGAGACAATTGTGAGTCCGATACCGCTTCCGCTGTAGCCTGTCGTATAACCGTGATCAAACACGGTGTCACGTTCGTCAGGGGGAATACCGTCACCGGTATCTTCAACGTAGAACCCGTTTTCAAGCGGTCCGACCCGGACAGTCACGTCTGGGCCACCGTGCCCGACCGCATTCCGGAACAGATTTTCGAAGAGTGTCGTGATCTGGCTTGCGTCGCCAGTTACTGTGCACGGTTCCGTTGACAGGGTTGCTGACCGCGTGTCTATCAACTCCCATGCGTCGCGGGCCACCTCAGACACCGACACTAGTTCGTGGTTTTCGTCGGGGATGCCATAACGTGCGAGTGAGGTAAGATCGGTAATGAGCTCCTGAATGCGGGTGAGAGCCGTATCAATCGTTTCTAAACGGGATTCCTCACCGGTTTCCCGATATAATTCCAAGTTTCCGGACGCAACTGATAACGGATTGCGTAAATCGTGTGAGACCATACTGGCAAACTGTTCGAGCCGTTCGTTTTGGGCTTCTAACTCCGCTTCTCGCTCACGTAACTCCTGTTCGGTGGTGACCTGGGAGAGTGCAGTGGTAAGATGGGCGGTAAGTAGTTCACCAACGGTTACGTCTTGTGAATCGAACTTCGAGGGCGTTGGTGACCCGGCCATCAAGATACCATACTCACCCAGCGGGAGGTACAACTCGCTGCGAATCGGTGACTCCGGGTTGTAGATATCTGTGTCAGTCTGGATATCATCAATCGCTGTCGCGTTTCCATCCGCAAACACCCGCCACGCGATACTCTGTCCGTCACGAAACGTCGGGGGGGTCGACCGATGAGCTCCAGAACACCATCAGTGTATGCAACAGGTGCCAGTTCCTCGTTCTCCGCGTCGTACAGGTGAATCGCATTCGCCTGTAGATCCAAGATCTCATGAGCGGCGACAACCCCGAGTTCGGCTACTTCCTCGATCGTCTCAGCGGACAATAACCGTGGTATCTCTCGATTGAGTGCTTCGAGTTGCCGTTCTCGTTCTTTACGTTCGGTGATTTCTGTGGATACGCCGAACACGCCCTCCACTTCACCAGCAGCATCCAGCACAGGGACTTTCAATGAGAGATACGTTCGCTCGTCACCATCCACCGTGATTTGTTCTTCAGTCTCAATCGGTTCGCCTGTTTCGAGGACACGACGATCGTTCGCCTGGACGGTTTCGGCCATGTCCGGCGGGTGGATATCCGCATCGTACTGTCCGATGAGCTCCTCGGAGTCCACATTGAACAACCGCTCGTATTCGGCATTCACAAACACATATCGACCCTCAGTATCTTTCAGATACATCACTGCGGTCGTATTGTCGAGAATGAGATTGAGCCGACGCTCTGCCTCTTGGAGATCTGAGAGGACGTGTCGCCGATCAAGGTAGGCCGTGACGAGCTGTAGAACCGTGGTGATTAGCTCTCGTTCTTCGGGGAGAAACACATCACCATCGGTTTCTGACACTGAGTCGATCGTATAGCCAATTATAAGTGTGAGTTCATTACCGGCGGTGGTCACGTCTTGGACTGAGAGTTGGTGAACTGGTGGTTCGTACTCCGGAGAGGTGAACTCGGTCTCATCGATAGAGAGCGAAGCAACTGCCGCTTCTGTGAACTGGAGAGACTGTGAAAGGTACGTAACGACTTGCTGGAGTTGCCCTGCCAGCTGGCCGTCACTGTCGGTGAGTAGATCGCTGATCGTTTGAATTGCAGTGAGTTCTTTCACTCGTTCTCGCAGTTCGTGTTCCGTTCGGTACTGGGCAACTGCGTGACCGATGCGTGTGGCAAGCCGGTCGTACTGTTCTGAGCCTCGTTTCTGTAGGTAATCGGTCACTCCGGCAGAGATGGCTTCGCTGGCGATTTCTTCTGAGCCTTTCCCTGTAAAGAGAATAAACGGCAATTCCGGGTGAGTTTCACGAACTGTGCGTAAGAACTCAAGTCCATTCTGGTCGGGCATCTCATAATCACTCACGATACACGTAATCGGTTCCGTCTCGATGAGTGTTCGCGCGTCGTGGATGCGTGTCGCAGTATGTATCGTCGCCGCAGGGAGCTTGCGTTGTAAAAAAGTGGTTGTAAGATCCAAGAAATCCGTGTCGTCATCGACACAGAGAAGATGCATAAAAAGAGTGTATCACACCCTTATCCAAATACTTTCTCAAAATACATTCTTTAGAGCCTTTGTACGGATACTATCAAGGTGCTACCGCCGATTCGGCTTACGAAGGTGTTCCTAAGATACGGCTCTGTTGAAATCCTTAGCACATCAGTTGGAACCTCTACTGTAGCTGGCAGATCTCGGGATGGTCAGTCCGCAGGCGGGTTCTATCGGCTGATTCAGGATTAATTTGGAGAAGTAACAAAACTCTTGTGCTGATTATATCCTCTATATCCAGCATGTCCTTCTTGTCAGGTAGAGGGGGGTTTAAGCCGGCTTGGTCTCTCCCATTTTAAATGGAAGCAGCTACTCGCCAGTCTGGCGAGATGGACCTGCTTCTCGCCATCGCTGAGATTAACACTCTCGGTAGAGTACTTCGCCGGCAGGACCGACTGCCCTACCAGGGGCACCATTCCACTAACGAAAAGATTTGACTTTACCAGTTCTATCCCCTTCTTTGCCGCCCAAACTACGAACCGAATGAGAGCCTGTACGAAAAATATCTTGAGACCGATCCTACCGATAGATATCGAGATCGCAGATATCTCTGGAAGATCGATCCCTTCGATACTGATAGACAGGAAGTCCGGTATTTTGTTGTAGTACGAATAAATCTTCTCAGCGATTGAAGGTCGCGTTAAGTTTGGCGTGAATTGTGATAGACGGCGACGGCTTCGAGCCAGTTTTGAGCTGTCTCTAGCGCGACATTGCTGAAACTATTTGTAAACGATGATGTACGTCATTCTATTTCCCAAAAGACACGTTCGATAGCATTCCGATTTCCATGTTGAATGATTTGAAATCGACACCCATCCTCAGCAAGAACTGGTCCAAGATAGTCTACGTCATCGACGAGAAATTTCACATCATCGAGCTGGTAGCGCCGGTGTAGCTCGGTCAGAAACCAGCGCGCTGTCTGTTTCGTTGCGGTCGGATAGAGGCTTACGTGAAAAATTTCGTTCGTATACGGATCAACCGCGCCGTACAGCCAGAATTGCTGACCGTGGAGACGGATCATCGTTTCGTCAACCGCGAGTTGATCCACAGAGACGGTCGAGATCGGCTGTCGATCGGCTTTATGAACCCAGTTGTGGATAGCGACGTGACTCCGATCTATTCCGTATTCCTCGAGAAATTTACTCACCTCGCATAGTGACATACCGGCCAAGTGACAGCGGATCCCTACTTCAATCGCACAGAGCGGCGTTCGATCTCGCTCCACAAACGACAAGTCAATCCACGCGATACCATCGTTGAGGCGGTCGAATTCTGACATAGACACTCAGAACTCGTCCGCCTCATCCTCTAACTTAACGCGACCGGGTAGGCACCACTAACCCTCTTGTGGCGTTACTCGTCGATCTCGTCGACCAGCTCGTCGGCGACGCCGACATAGCCCGCTGGAGTCAGCGCCTTGAGTTCTTCGCGGACGCCCTCGTCGACGTCGAGGTCGTCGAACAGATCGCGGAAGTCGTCGAGGGTAACGCGCTTCCCGCGGGTGAGATCCTTCACGCGCTCGTAGGCGTCCGTGTCGCCCTCGCGCCGGAGGATCGTCTGGACGGCCTCGCCGATCACCTCGGGCGTCGCCGCCAGCTCCTCGCGCATGACGGTCTCGTTCGGGACGACCGTCGCGAGCCCGTCGCCGGCCTTCGAGTAACCGATCAGGCAGTGCGCGAGGGCGGCGCCCATGTTGCGCTTGACCGTGGAGTCTGAGAGGTCGCGCTGAAGCCGCGAGGTCGTCACGTAGTCGGCGAGGAACGTGAGATCCGAGTTCGCCTTCGAGAGGTTCCCCTCGCTGTTCTCGAAGTCGATCGGGTTCACCTTGTGCGGCATCGTCGAGGAGCCGGTCTCCCCCTCGACGGTCCGCTGGCCGAGGTAGCGGTCGGAGACGTACAGCCACGCGTCCAGGTCCAGATCGAGGAGGATGTTGTTGACGCCCCGCAGCGCGTCGAACAGCGCCGCGAGGTCGTCGCAGGGGTTCACCTGCGTCGCGAGCGGCGTGTGTTCCAGATCAAGCCCGCGCACGAACGACTCGGCGAACGCCCGCCAGTCGACATCGGGGTAGGCCGCGTCGTGGGCGGCGTAGGTGCCCGAGGCGCCGGCGAGTTTGCCGGAGAGGTCGCCGTTCGCGACGACGACTCGGCCGAGCGCGCGGCCGAGCCGCGAAGCGTACACGGCCATCTCCTTGCCGAACGTCGTCGGCGTCGCAGGCTGACCGTGGGTGTGCGCCAGCATGGGCGTCCCGCGGTGCTCCTGCGCGAGGTCGACGAGCGCGTCCCGAACCTCGCGAATCGCGGGCACGATCGCCTCGCTCACGGCCTGCTTCACCAGAAGGCGTTGGGCGAGGTTGTTCACGTCCTCGCTCGTGAGCCCGAAGTGGATCCACGGGTACAGGGCCTCGCTGTCGGCAATCGTTCCGGAATCGTCCAACCCGTCCAATCGAACCCGCAGGAAGTACTCGACCGCCTTCACGTCGTGGTTGGTCGCGGCATACCCCTCGGCCCCCTCGACCTCCAGCGCCTTTATCAGGCGGGCGTCCTCGGCGGAGAACTCCTCGTAGACCGCGCGAAACGCCGCCTCGGCTTCCTCGTCCAGCGCGATCGGCGTCGCGTCGAGGGCTGCGAGTTCGATCAGATACTCGACCTCGACGCGGGTCCGGGCGCGCATGAGCGCGGCTTCGCTCGCATACGGCGACAGCGGTGCGGTCCGAGCGGCGTACCGCCCGTCGAGCGGTGACACCGCCGCGAGCGGGTCCCGACCGCGATAGCCCTGCGATGTCGTCGTCGCCCGCCGGTTCGGAGTCGTCGGTCATGTCCGCGACTGCCGCCGGAGCGAGCAAAAGCGTGTCGATGAGAGTCGCACGGACGTGGATCCGTTTCCGCCCTCCATCCGGTTCTCGGGAGACATATATCCGCGAACGTGAATACACACCCGGACCGGACCGCAATCAATATACGCGATCGGTCGGACCCATCGTGTATGAAGATCGCCGGACTCGCGAGCAACCGGGGACGGAACCTCAGACACATCGCCGACGCCGCGCCGGGTGATGCGGAGCTGTCGGTCGTCCTGACCAACCGCGAACAGGCGCCCGTGCTGGAGGCCGCCACGGAACGCCGGATCCCGACCGAGGTCGTCGAGCGCGAAGACGGGGAGTCGCGCGAGGCCCACGAGCGACGGATCCTCGACCGACTCGCCGATTACGACTTCGATCTCGTCTGTCTGGACGGGTACATGCGCGTGCTCACCGACGAGTTCCTCGACGCAGCCCCAACGACGCTGAACGTCCACCCGTCGCTTCTCCCCGCGTTCCCCGGTACGGACGCCCACGAACAGGTGATCGACGCCGGCGTCCGCACCACCGGCTGTACCGTCCACGTCGTCACCGAGGCGGTCGACGCCGGCCCGATCGTCACGCAGGAGCCGGTACCCGTCTACGAGGGCGACGACGCCGAGGCGCTGAAAGGCCGAGTACTTCACGACGCCGAGTTCACGGCGTACCCGCGAGCAGTGCGGTGGTTCGCGGAGGACCGAGTGACGATCGAGCGCGGGGGCGACGACGACGCTCCCGTGAACGTGACCGTTGACGGCGACACCGGCGGCGACTTCCCCGAGCGGCGGTTCGTCTCCGAGGAGCGCGCCGACACGCTGCGGTACGGCGAGAACCCCCATCAGGACGCCGCGCTCTACGTCGACGACGGCTGCGAGGAGGCGAGTGTCGTCGGCGCCGATCAGCTGAACCCCGGCGCGAAGGGGATGGGGTACAACAACTACAACGACGCCGACGGCGCGTTGAACCTCGTCAAGGAGTTCGACGAGCCCGCCGCCGCCGTGATCAAGCACACGAACCCGGCCGGCTGCGCAACGAGCGACACGGTCGCTGACGCGTACGACCGCGCGCTCCGCACTGACGCGAAGTCTGCGTTCGGCGGTATTGTCGCGCTGAATCGCGAGTGCGACGCCGACACCGCCGACGCCATCGTCGACTCGTTCAAGGAGGTCGTCGTCGCGCCCGGCTACACCGACAGCGCGCTCGATGTGCTCCGGGAGAAGAAGAACCTCCGCGTGCTCGATGTCGGCCCCCTCGGTGAGGGTGATGAGCGCTTCTCCGAACGGTTCACGGAGAAGCCGGTCGTCGGCGGGCGGCTGGTTCAAGAACGGGACCGCCAGTCGCCGACCGCCGGCGACCTCGACGTGGTCACCGAGCGCGAGCCCACCGACGAACAGCTAGCAACGATGGTGTTCGCGTGGAAGACGCTCAAACACGTGAAATCGAACGGGATCTTGTTCGCGACCGGCACCGAAACGGTCGGCGTCGGGATGGGGCAGGTGTCTCGCGTCGACGCCGTCACGCTGGCGGCGATGAAGGCGGAGAAGGACGCCGAGGGGAAATCTGCAGAGGGCGCGGTGATGGCCTCGGACGCCTTCTTCCCGTTCCCGGACGCGATCGAAGAGGCGGCGGAGGCCGGGATCGAGGCCGTGATCCAGCCCGGCGGCTCGGTCAACGACGAGGACGTGATCGCCGCGGCCGACGAACACGACATGGCGATGGCGTTCACCGGCTCGCGCTGCTTCCGACACGACTGAGCCGTTCGAAGTGGTTAGGCCTCGTCCGACTCCATCCCTACGACCCCAACTGCTCGCGCGCGAACTTCGCCAAAAGCGGGATGTCGTCGAGGTGGAGCAGCTTCGCCATCGACGCCTTCTCCCCTTGATTCGCCTTCTCGAGCGTGTTCTCTTCCGTTTTCCGGAGGTCGCGCATGAACCGGTCGTACCGCTCGTTCGGCGCGAGGTACAGCAGCCGCGTGAGCATCAGCCGCGACTTCATCCGCGGGGCCACGTCGCGGTGCCAGAGCCGCTCGTAGACGGCGAGGCTCTCCGCATCGAGGCGACGCTTCGAGTCGGTGAGACACCGGTCGACGGTGGCCGCCGCGGCGCGAGCCGACTTCATCCCCTTGTGGATCCCCTCGCCCCAGAGGGGGTCGATGGAAGGGACCGTATCTCCGATCGCGAGGAAGCGGTCGGTGTGCATCTGGTCGGGCATCTGGATGTGCGCGGAGCCCCGGTGGACCTTCCCGTTGATCTTCGTCGCGTCGGCGAAGCGGGGGTCGCGGTCGATCCACGCGTCGAGGTAGCCGTCGACGGTCTGGCTCTCCTGTGCGAACTCGCGGTGGCGGTCGTTCTGGATGTAACAGATCCCGACCTTCGCGGTGTCCTCGCCGGTTGCGAAGATCCACGAGTAGCCGCCGGGCGCGATGTCGTGGTCGAGTCGGAGCATCATCGACCGCCGTAGATCGGCGTACTCCGGGTGGTTCATCTCGACGCCCTCCATCTCGTACTCGATACCGATCGCCTGATTTTTTGCGTTCGAGATCGACCACGTCGAGCGCGCTCGCGATCGGTGCCGCGGGACCGGTGGCGTCGACGACCACCTCTGCGTACACCTCCTCGTCGCCGTTGTACCGAACGCCCTCGATGACGCCGTCGTCGTCGAGGATCGGCCGGGACACCCGCGAGTCGAACCGGTACTCGGCGCCGCTCTCGCGGCCGTCCGCGACGAGGAACCGCTTGAAGTCGGCGAACTCTAACACCGCGCCGGGCTGGTAGCTTTTGTAGTGGTTGTTGGGCGACTCCAACACCACGTCGTCGGTGTACGACATCACCACATCGTCGGGGATCCCGAAGGAGGACATCATCGACGGGAACGTCCCGGCGGTCGACTTGTTGCTCTGGCGGGGGAACTCGTCTTCCGACTCCGTTTCGAGAACGACGACGTCGTAGTCTCGCGTCGCCAGATCGCGAGCGCACTGAGCGCCCGCCGGTCCGGCACCCGCGATCACGACGTCGTAGCGATCAACCATATACCCGTGAATACGGACCCACGTAATTAGGCTTGCTGAAACCGGTCGCAAACAGGCTGTGACCCGGCTGGGTCGCCGGATTTTGGCGATCCACTGAGGTCGGAATTACGGTGGGTATCGCGATCGCGATCTCGATCGGAAAAGGCGTCGGCCGCAGATCGGGGTGCAGGTAGAGAAACCGCCTGCGTGCTCGGGGGCGGTTCAGTAGAACTCGCGGACGAGGTCCGTCGCGCCCTCGGGCGCGCCGTCCGGGATGACGGACATGTCCTCGTCGACGCCGTGACGCTCGTGGTACGGCACCGACTCCTCGTCCTGGTAGATGATACCCTGATGCTCCGTATCGTCGTCGAAGATGACGTCTTTGGCGGCCTCCTTGTCGCTGGGATCGTGGTCCGACTCCTTCAGATCGACCAGCGAATCGCGGAAGTAGTCGTACGTGTCCACGTCGTTGAACGTCACGCACGGCGAGTAGACGTTCACGAAGCCGAACCCGTCGTGTTCGACCGCCTTCTGGATGATCTCCTGATGGCGGAGCGCGTCCGAGGAGAACGACTGCGCGATGAACGTCGCACCCGACGCCAGCGCCAGCGCGTGCGGGTTGACCGGGGGGCGTGTTTGGGGCCCTCGGGGCTCGTCGACGTCTCGAAGTCCTCACGGGAGGTAGGCGAGGCCTGCCCCTTCGTCAGCCCGTAGATGCGGTTGTCCATCACGACGTACGTCATGTCGACGTTGCGCCGGACGGCGTGGACGAAGTGGCCCGCGCCGATGGAGTAGCCGTCGCCGTCGCCGCCGGCGACCATCACTTCGATGTCGGGACGGGCCATTTTGACGCCGGTCCCGACCGGAAGCGCGCGTCCGTGGACGCCGTGGAGCGCGTAGCTGTGCATGTACGTGCCGATCTTTCCGGAACAGCCGATGCCGGCGACGACGAAGGTGTTATCGGGGTCGTTGCCCGTCTCCGCGAGGGCCTTCATCATTCCGTTCATGGTGCCGAAGTCGCCGCATCCCGGACACCACGTCGGCTGCTTGTCGGACTTGAAATCGGTGAATCGAATGTCTGAGCTCATTGGTTACGCCTCCACCCCCGCCGCGAGGGTCTCCTTGATGTCATCTGCGAGTTCGTCCGCCTTGAACCGCACGCCGTTGTACTTGTTTATCCGATCGACGCGAGCCAAGACGTCGTGTTCGATGAGGTTCGCGAACTGACCCCGCTCGTTGCACTCCACGACGATGACGTTCTCCGCCGCCTCGACGTCCTCGGAAAGGTCCGGGCGCGGGAAGATGTACGGCACGGAAAGCACCCGCACGTCGACCCCCTCGTCGGCGAGGAGATCGACCGCCTCGGCGAGCGCTCCCTCGTTCGACCCCCACGAGATCACGAGCGTGTCGGCGTCTGCGTCGCCGAACTCGCGCGGGCTCCAGTCCTCGCGCTCCTCGGCGGTATCGACTTTCCGGTTGCGCTTATCGACCTGCTCGACGCGCATCCCGGTATCCTCGGTCCGACGACCTTGCTCGTCGTGTTCGAGGCCGGTGGACATGTGCGCGCCGTCGGCGGTGCCGGGGAACGCCCGCGGCGAGATCCCGTCGTCGGTGATCTCGTGGGGCTGGAAGCCGCCCGACTCGCTCATGTGGTCGTCGATCGTCGTCTCGTCGACGACGAAGCCACGGTCGATCTCCACCTCGTCCATGTCGAAGGTGTCCGGCGTGAACGTCTGCTCGGTGACCGCCATCGAGAGGTCGGCGGTGAGGTAGACGGGGAGCTGGTACTTCTCGGCGAGGTTGAACGCCTCGACGGTCTTCCAGAAGCACTCCGCGATCGTCGTCGGTGCGAGCACGAACCGGGGGACCTCGCCGTGGCCGCCGTACAGCATTCCGTTGAGGTCGCCCTGCTCCTGTTTCGTCGGCATCCCGGTCGACGGGCCGGAGCGCATCACGTTACAGATGACGAGCGGCGTCTCCGAGGTCGCGATGAGCCCGAACGTCTCCGTCATCAGGTCGATCCCGGGACCGGACGTGGCGGTCATCGACCGCGCGCCCCCGCGGGCGGCGCCGAGCGCCATGTTGATCGCGGACAGCTCGTCTTCCGCCTGCACGACGTGGCCGCCGTATCGCTCGATCCGGCCCGTGAGATACGTCATCACGTCGGTCGCGGGCGTGATCGGGTAGCCGGCGTAGAAGCGGCAGCCCGCCGCGATGGCGCCCATCCCGATGGCCTCGTCGCCGTTGAGGAGGACGTAGTCCTCGTCAGTAGTCTCCAAGTCGTAGTCGAACTCGTGGTCGTACTCCTCGTCGACGTACGACTGTCCAGCGCGGGCGGCCTCCTTGTTGTTGTCGACGAGCTTCTGCCCCTTATCCGCGAAGCGCTTTTCGAGCGCGGAGTCGAGGTTCTCGATGGGGAACTCGGCGACCTCACAGGCCGCGCCGAGCGCGACGACGTTGCGCATGATCGCTCCGCCGGCCTCCTCGGCGAGCCGCTTGAGCGGAACGTCGATCCCGATCAGTCTCGTCGGGGATCTCCACGTCCTGCATCGTGGTTCGCTCGCCGTCGTAGATGATCACCGACCCCTCGTGGAGCTCGTCGAGGTTCTCCTCGATGGTCCGGGGGGTCAACGCGATGAGCACATCGAGCCGGTCAACGACGCTCTGTACCTTGTCGACGGAGGTTCGCACCTTGTAGGCGGTGTAGCCGCCTCGGATCCGCGAGGCGAAGTCCTTCGACGTGAACACGTGTCGACCCGCCCGAGAGAGCGCTTGCGCAAAGATCTTCCCGGTCGAGTCGATGCCGTCGCCGGCCTCCCCGCCGACAGCCCAGTTGAAGTCCGCAGCCATACTATAACGGGGCTTTCGCCGGACTCATCAAAAGACTTCTGGAAGGAGCCATTGGCCCATTTCTGAACGTTCGTTTACTACTTTGCAAATATTGTCAATTACGATAGTGTACTAGCCGGTGTTTCAGGTGTTTATTGGACAAACGTTTTCCAAATTCTTCACGATCAACCCTCTGCGTCAACGGAGTTTCGACGGTCGTCGAATCGGTTCGGTCGCCCGCGCGCTCGCGAGAGCCCTCTGCGTCGGCGACAGCGGCGAGTTTCACGACGGTTTGCGATGCGGGCAGCACCGACGCCGACGGGAACACGTTTGTGTCTCCCGATCGGATCGGATGTATGGACACGACAGCGACGGTCAGCGCGGTCGAGACGGTCGGCCGCGACACGTACGCCCTCCGGTTCGACGCGCCAGACGGCTTCGCCGCCGAACCCGGTCAGTTCGTCAAGCTCGGCACGGAGATCGACGGCGAGTCGGTCGCCCGCTTTTATACCCTCTCGTCGCCGACCATCGACGACACCTTCGAGGTCACGGTCGGCATCGACACCGACGAGGGTGGCGAGTTCTCCGCGTTCCTCGCGGATGCCGAGGCGGGCACGGAGATGACCCTCTCCGGCCCGTTCGGTGACCAGCACTACGACGGCGAGCCGCGCGCGGTGGTCATCGCGGGCGGTCCCGGCGTCGGCCCGGCGGTCGCCATCGCGGAGCGCGCGCTCGACGACGGCGCCGAGGCTGCGGTCGTCTACCGCGACGACGACGTGTCGCACGCGGATCGCTTGGGCCGACTGGAAGCGCGTGGCGCCGCGGTTCACCTGCTCGACGCGGACGACGAGCTTGACGACGCGGTCGCCGAGGCGCTGACGGGCAGCGAGGGCGAGACCGTCTTCGTGTACGGCTTCGCCGACCTCGTCGCTGACGCGGAGGCCGCGATCGAGGCCGCCGGCAGCGACGCCGACGCCGCGAAGGTCGAGAACTTCGGCTAGACGCGACTCGTGGTGCTCTAGCTGCTCGTTTATAAGTGGACGACTGTGGATCCGCGGAGAACACGTCCAAATTCCCAGTCGCCGGCGGCAAAGCCGC
>Ga0065697_1003187_pt1 | contig 20235 bp, 20 predicted proteins | sample AntLakMe24m_08um_FD_59086 | JGI IMG/M metagenome (GOLD analysis project Ga0065697, IMG submission 59086) | Hypersaline microbial communities from Antarctic Deep Lake - 24m 0.8um v2 (version 3) | ecosystem: Environmental > Aquatic > Non-marine Saline and Alkaline > Hypersaline | place: Deep Lake... | reverse complement strand
CGAACTGGCGGCCGTTCATCCACGTCGAGGACGCCGCCCGCGCGTACTGCGACGCCGCCGTCGACGCCGACGCGTGGTCCGAGTTCGTCTACAACGTCGGCGCGAACGACCAGAACTTCCAGATCTCCGAGATCGCTGAGATCGTCCGCGAGGAACTCGACGACTCGCTCGACGTCACCTATCTGCGGGACGAACATCCGGGACCGTCGTACCACGTGAACTTCGATCGCGTCGACGCCACCGGCTTCGAACCCGAGCACACCGTCCGCTCGGGGGTGCGCGAACTCGCAAGACAGTTCAAGGAGACCACCGACGAGGCAAACGTATGACTGACGCCACTGAAGCGAGAACTGTCGCCGTCACGGGCGCCGCGGGTTTCATCGGCAGTCGCGTCCTCGCACTCCTCCAGGAACACCATCCAGAGTGGGAGTTCGTCGCCATCGACAACTTCTATCTCGGCGAGGTCCGCCAAGTCGGCGACGTCCCCATCCAGCACGTCGACATCCGGAATCGCACCGAGCTCGAGGCCGCGCTCGGTGGCGCCGACGTCGTCCTGCATCTCGCCGCCATCAGTGGCGTCGACGACTGCGAGGAGAACCAGGACCTCGCCTATGACGTGAACGTCACCGGGACGAACAACGTCGCGTGGTTCTGCCGGAAGACCGGCGCTGCGCTTGCGTTCCCGTTTAGTATGGCCGTGCTCGGAGATCCCCAATCGTTCCCCATTACTGCCGACCAACCACGAGATCCACTCAACTGGTACGGCCGGACGAAGGCGATCAGCGAGCGGGCGATCGAAGGGTTCGCCGACGGCGCGTTTCCGGCGCACCTGTTCTTAAAATCGAATCTGTACGGCGAGCACGAAGTCGACGGAACCACCGTCCGGAAGCCGACCGTGATCAACTTCTTTGTCGACCGTGCACTGGCTGGCGAGCCGTTGACTGTGTATGAGCCTGGAACGCAGGCGCGGAACTTCATTCACGTCATCGATGTCGCGCGGGTGTATGTTCGGAGTACCGAACGGCTGCTCAAACAGCTGGAACGGGATGTGACCGGTACTGAGACCTACGAAATCGCGGGCGAGGAGGATATGAGCGTAATGGCGGTCGCAGAGGTCGTTCGTGATGCAGCCGAAGACGATCTGAACAGAGCAATCGATATCCGACTCGTCGAGAACCCACGGGCGGCCGAAACGATGGTTGAGGAGTTTAGTGTCGACACGTCTCAAGCAAGACAAAAACTCGGCTGGGTGCCGACCAAGAGCGTCGAAGGATCCGTTCGACAGTTGTTCATGTATGATGAGTAATTCGAATCTCGGAGGAGCGGTGGGGAAGCAGTACGCTTATTCGTTGCTGGCTAGAAGCGCTACTATCTTCGAATGACAGACTCTGTAGACGATATCTCGTGGCATGAAAAATTCGCGGCACTCGTTCGTGTCGCGCGTTATCGCCCACAGTTCACTGTCGGACTCATCGTTCTCGGTGCTGCTGCGGCGTTGCTTGAAGGGATTGGACTGAGTTTCATCTATCCGATTCTTGAGGTCGCACAGGCTGACGGCCCGATCACCGATGCCGGCGGTATTCTGGGTATGTTTGCGGATGTTTACTCCGTTCTCGGTATTCCGTTCACGTTGGGGTATCTCATTTTAGGGATCGCCAGTGCGATGACAGTCCGGTTTACGCTCTCGTTTACCGTTGCGTGGCTCAAGGCGATTTTGCGTCGGACCTACGAGCGGGCGCTCAAACGGCGCGCGTTCAGTTCGGCACTCGCCGCCAGAATCGAGTATTTCGATGAAGAAGGATCGGACGATATTCTGAACGCGATAATCACCGAAACCAGATACTCCGGGGACGTTATCAGGTTCGGTGTCCAGATGATGGGAGACACTGTTTCTCGTCTGCATTTATCTATCCGTTATGTTTTATATCACGCCCGAAATGACCGTGTACGCGCTCGGCCTGTTAGGTGGAATCACCTACGTCCTTCGGTATATTGTTGAGCCTGCGTATACCGTTGGGAACCGAGTTGCTGAGGCCAACGAGCGGGTCCAACAGGCCGTCCAAGCGGGAACGCAAGGAATACGCGATGTGAAACTGTTCGGTCTCCGGGACGAGACGTTCGAAACGTTCGCCGAGGGACTCGAACGAAAGACCCAATCGGAAATCAACCTCTCTCGTAACCAAGCAGCGATTCAAAACTTCTACGATCTGGCAGCTGCCCTCACGCTGTTTTCGCTGATCTATTTCGGGTTCGTATACAGTGGACTGTCGCTCGGAGCGCTCGGGATCTTCCTGCTCGCCATGTTCCGGCTCGCACCACTGGTGAGCCGACTCAATTCGCAGTTCTACAACGTCGAGGGCAGGATTTCACATGCGATCCGAACACAAGCCTTCGTCGACGATCTCGAGGGGCGAAATGAGCAACCGGGCTCCGAACACCTCTCCGAGATAACACACATCGAATTCGATGGAGTGAATTTTTCGTATGATCCCGACGACCCCGTCCTCGAGGACCTTTCGTTCGACGTCGATCGCGGTGAGTTTATCGCCTTCGTCGGTCAATCCGGAGCCGGGAAATCGACGATCGTCTCGCTTATTGCCCGGTTATACGAACCCGACGGGGGAGACATTCGCGGTAATGGCCGTCCGATATCGGAGTACGACCTCGAGGCGTGGCGGTCCCGCATCGCCGTGGTTCGTCAACAACCGTTCATCTTCAACGATACGCTTGCACACAATATCACAGTCGGTAACCGAGACGCGACTCGTGACGATGTCGAACGGGTGTGTGAGATCGCAAAAGTCGACGAATTTGCCGTCGATCTCCCGAATGGCTACGACTCACAACTCGGTGACGACGGCGTGCGACTGTCCGGCGGCCAGCGGCAGCGGGTCGCGTTAGCCCGTGCGCTGTTGAAAGACGCCGACTTCCTGCTGCTGGATGAGGCAACGAGTGATTTGGACTCGAATTTAGAGCGGGAGGTCCAAGCTGCTATCGAGGCGATGGATCGTGAGTACGCTATCATCGCGATTGCTCACCGGCTGTCGACCGTCAAGAACGCCGACCGGATATATACCCTTGAGGACGGGGAGATCATCGAATCCGGGACCCACCAGGAGCTGCTGGCCGAAGACGGCGAGTATGCCGATCTGTATACGATCCAATCAAAGGCGTGAGTCAGTAACTACTCCACACGACCGGCTCGGTTACGCTGTGAGGGTCTCGATGGCTTCTTGCAGTGCCGTCACCACACGCTGTTGATCGGCCTCGGTCATGCTATGTGCGACCGGGAGCGTCAAGAGATTATGGTAAAGGTCTTTTGACGTCGAAAGATCACTGCCACGTGTTGCATCACTGAACGCTTCCGTTTCCGAGAGAGCGTACGTTCCGATCAGGGTTTCGATTGCCTCATCAGCGAGCGCCTCGATGAGTGAATCACGTAGCGAGTCGTCGCCTGATTCGATATAGACACAGTAACACTGGTAATTGTGACTCCCCCCGTCGATGACTTTGGGCGCGGTGACGCCGTCGACCTCGTCGATAAGCTCGTCGTACCGTGCAGCGATTTCCCGCCGTCGACCGATTATTTTGTCCGCCTTCTCCAACTGTGCGACGCCGACGGCTGCGAGGATGTCCGAGAATCGATTGTTGGTCGCGTTGGATTTAAAGAAGCCGTGCCGATCTCCCATCGGATCGGTGCCGAAGTTCTTTATCGAGCGTATCTCTCTGGTGAGTTCCGCGTCGTCAGTGGTGATGACACCACCCTCGCCGGTCGTCAGTACCTTCCGTGGGTGAAGACTGAACACACTCACGTCGAACTGTGAGCCGACCGGTTGTCCGTCGAAGTTCGCCTTCGCCGAACAGGCGGCGTCTTCAACGATTGTGAGCCCGTGTTTATTGGCGATCGCTTGGAGAGGTTCGTGATCGAGGGGCTGACCACCCCACGCAACCGGAAGCAATGCGACTGTATCATTCGTAATCGCCTCTGCGACCGCAGCAGGGTCGATGTTGTAGGTCTGACGGTCGACGTCGACCAACACCGGTGAGGCACCGACTCGTTCGACGGCCGTTGCAGTCGCAGGATACGTGAAATCAGGAACGATGACCTCATCACCGTCTCCGATCCCCAGTGCTTCTAGAGTGAGTTCCATGCCGGTCGTACATGATGTGGTCGCGATCGCGTGTTCAACACTTACCATCGAAGCGAACATTTCCTCCAGTTGTTCTGTGTATGGGCCCTGAGTCAGATGTAGAGAATCTATTACAGATTTCACATTCGAGATTTCTTCCTCGCCGACAACGGGTTCAATGATCGGAATGTGGTCCATCATATATTAAAAAATCGACTACAATACCAAAACCACACCGATAGTGATCCTGTAGATATCCGTCCATCATTCTATCCTGAACTCCGTAAAATGGTGTTCAAAACAACTGTCACCAACCTTGATTGAACATCCGATTTGTAGCACACCGATCTCAGTGTCCCGAAATCACGGAGTTATTTGATTTTTATCATATCGCCACAACCGCTGACGTGAGTGATTTCAGCCAACCGATATCCGTTTACTCTCATTTTCCGGTTTTAGTAAGTATGATTGGACAGAGACTCGTAATGTTAATATAATAGCTGTAGCTACATCGCCCTATGCAGAACTTCATAACCGGCGGCGCAGGATTTATTGGCTCTTATTTAACCGAGAGGATTTTGTCTCATACAGAGGACAGTGTCGTTATATACGACAACTTCAGCTCAGGATCTAAAAAGAACATTGAGCATCTTTTGGACAACCGGCGCGTTACGATTATTGAAGGCGATATTACAGATAAAAATATGGTCATGCAGTATGCTGATACTGCTGACCGGATTTATCATCTAGCTGCTGTCGCTGGCGTTGGAAACGTCGTTTCAAACCCGATTAAAACTCTGGAAGTGAACATCGATGGGACCAGAAATATATTATCGGCCGCAGCGGAGAATTCTACGCCGATATTCATTGTGTCCACATCCGACATATATGGAAAATCGACAGATGTCCCGTTTTCTGAGGACAGTGATCGCGTTCTTGGTCCAACTAATGTGTCTCGATGGGCATACGCGAGTGCAAAAGTAATGGATGAATATTTTGCGAGAGGGTACAACCAACATGATGATCTCCCTGTCGTTATCGGTCGACCATTCAATGTTGCTGGTGCTCGCCAGTCGAGTCAGCCGGGTACCGTTATACCGACCTTTGTTGAACAAGCACTCAACGATGAAAAGATCAGAGTATTTGGGGACGGCACCCAGACCCGCAGTTTTACTCATGTCGAAGACACGGTTCGGGCGATCCATCGCCTTATGAACACAGAAGATGCCTACGGAGAAGCGTTTAATATCGGGGCGATAAATCGTGTTTCGATGTTAGAACTCGCCCAGATCATCGTTGAAAAAGTGAATTCTGATTCGTCTATTGAAACAGTTCCCTACGATGAAGTTTATGATCGGGAATTCGATGACCCACCGCACAAAGAACCGGATATCAGCAAAATACAATCAACAATACAGTATGATCCAAAATACTCTCTAGACGATATTATTGACGACGTTGTCGAATACACTACCGGTCAATCGTCTACCCAGCCGGACCAATATGTGTGATTCTGGAGCCTACTGACTCATCAGTATCAACACCATATACGAAAGCCCCGCGTCAACGAGTACGGCCACAAGCGGTAACCCCGTTTTATCTAATCCGTAGACTGCTATTGTAGCCCCTTCAACTGTCCCCGTAACTCCAAACGATTTATATCCGTATCTCCTCCTAATGAAAGTAGATATGATATGTTTTTGCTAATATCATTCCGAACTGGATAATTGTGGAGAAATATATTACAATCATTTTGACAAAATTTCGGTGATTTAGCCACTGATACAGTCTGTTCCGCAGCTAGTGTCGACAAGAGCGTTTCAGCCAGTGTCAAACGCCGGGTCGACTGTCGATCATCCTACTAAATTCCGGAACTTCGTCATGAACCGGTGTTCAGGATCCAGTCGTTTAGAAGGATCAACGAATATTTATAAACATCTGTGCCAAACGTGGGTTATGAATCTCGAAGGCGACGGTATCGAAATAACCGTCGAGCCGGGAGCGACACTGGGCGTCGAGTACGAGACGGGGGCGGTTCCCCCCGACCTTGGGGAAGATAGCGTTGTTCGTTCTGGGACGGTCGTTTACAACGATGTCGAAGCCGGTGCCGGGTTACAAACCGGTCACCACGCAGTAATTAGGGAACAGACTGTGTTGGGAACGGGATGTGTGGTTGGAACGCAAACCGTTATTGATGGGTATACGACTGTCGCCGACGACGTCAGCATGCAGACCGGTGTCTACGTGCCGAGCTACACAGAAATCGGCGACCGGGTCTTTCTCGGGCCGAGCGCAACGCTGCTGAACGATCCGTATCCCGTGCGTACCGACGTCGACCTCGTAGGGCCATCAATCGAGAACGACGCCTCTATTGGCGGAAATGCGACCGTACTCCCCGAGGTAACTGTCGGTGAGGGCGCGTTCGTTGCTGCCGGGGCTGTCGTCACTCGTGACGTTCCACCGGGGAAGCTCGCTATCGGCGCTCCGGCGTCGATCACTGAATTGCCACCGGAACTCGAAGGAGGGAACGAGCTGTGACGGTTCCAATAGCAGCCCCGGAAATTTCATCGGCCGCAAAAGAAGCAGTCGTCGAAGTACTCGACTCCGGGATGATCGCCGACGGCGAGCATGTCCGCGAGTTCGAAGCCTCGTTCGCCGAATACGTGGGTACCGAGCATGCGATCGCTACCTCGTCGGGGACGACTGCGCTCCATGCGATGTTCGAAGCCACCGGAATCGGTGAGGGTGACGTGGTCGTTACCTCCCCGTTTTCGTTTATTTCCAGTGCAAACGCGATTAAGCACGCTGGCGCGGAGCCAGTGTTTGCCGACGTCGATCCCGAGACGTTCAACCTCGATCCGGAATCCACCCGCGAGCTCGTTGAACGTCGAGACGACATCACGGCGGTCATGCCAGTTCATCTGTACGGGCTTCCGGCCGATATGGATGCGTTTCGTGACCTCGCCGCGGAGTTCGACCTCCACCTGTTTGAAGATGCTGCACAGGCTCATGGCTCGACTGTCGACGGCGAGATGGTCGGTTCGATCGCTGATGCGGCTGCCTTTTCGTTTTATCCGACGAAAAACATGACTACCGGCGAAGGTGGGATGATTACGACTGACGACGACGAGATCGCCCAGCGTGCCCGACAGGTGATCAATCACGGGCGCTCAGGCAGTTACGAACACGAATTCGTTGGATACAATTTCCGGATGACGAACACACAGGCAGTGATCGGACAGGACCAACTGCAGCGATTATCGGAGTGGATTGATCAACGGCAGGAGAACGCCAAGAAGCTAACAGAGGGTTTTGAGAACCTCACAACGATCGAGACACCGACGATCCCCTCCGGTCGAACCCACGCTTTCCACCAGTACACCGTTCGAACGGACGATAGAGCCGTTCTCCAGTCGACGTTGGAGTCTGCTGACGTGGGCTATGGCGTCTATTATCCGACGACGATTCCTGACCAACCGGCATACGAGCAGGATGCCGACATACCGGTGGCCCGCCAGCTAGTCGACTCTGTGCTTTCGCTTCCGGTTCATCCACATCTCACCACAGATGACATCGATACGATTATCAATACAATCCGCGCAGATGCGGGGGTCACACAATGAGTGACCAAAATTCTGTACCGGTTGCTGTCGTCGGTGCAGGGAACATGGGTGCTAACCATATTCGCGTGTACGACGAACTCCCGGACGCGGAACTCGTCGGTGTTGTCGAACCCGATCCGGACCAGGCTCGGGAGATTGCCGATCAGTACCGTGTTCCCGTCGTCGACCGGGTCGCGGATCTTGAAGGGGCTCGTGCCGTGACAGTAGCAGTTCCGAACCGCCTCCACCGGGAGGTTGCCGAGACGTGTATCAATGAGGGGATGGATGTGTTGGTGGAGAAACCCTTGGCGACGACCATCGAGGAAGCCGAGGCGATCGTCGAGGTCGCCGCGGAGGCGGGGGCCGTGCTTCAGGTCGGCCACATCGAACGGTTCAACCCTGCGGTGGAAGTACTCGATGAGATCCTCAAAAACGAGGAGATCATCGCCCTAGAGGCCCACCGTCTCGGGCCATTTCACGAGCACCTGTCGGACGAGAGTGTTATTTTCGACCTGATGATCCACGATATTGATATTATCGATAGTATCGTCGACTCGCAGGTGACCTACACTAACGCCGTTGGAGCCAACTCGCGAGCAGAGAAACTTGATCACGTGACTGCGAATATGATGTTTGAAAATGGCGTGGTCGGGACAGCGACAGCGAGTCAAGTGACACACGGAAAGGTGCGGAATCTGACCGTAACCACGCAAAACGCATATATCAAACTCGATTATCAGGATCAAAACATCGTCATCCATCGACGAGGGGTCGGACAGCAAATGTCTGTCGAGGGGCGAACCGGATACCGAACTGAAACGGTGAGCGAAACACCGTTTGTCCCGACCCGAGAGCCGCTGAAAAACGAGATCGAACATTTCCTCAACCGAGTCCATGACCGCGAGGTCCCGCGTGTCTCCGGTATCGATGGCGTACAAGCCGTCGAACGTGCGGTCGAGATCGTACAGCAGACACAGAATAATTCCTGAAAAGAATATCCGTCTCACATACGCGGCGCGCCACGATGTTTTGGGAATACTGCAGCACTCCTCACGCGTGTGAATATTTTTTGAATATGTGTTTTGGACTTATTTTTCACTGATTGGTCTGGCGGGTACTCCAACCCACGTCTCATCTTCTTTGATTACTGAATTTTTTGGAACTACTGCACCAGCCCCAACAGTTGCTCCGTCTTTAATAATACATCCGAGATTGATAACCGCGTTTGCACCGATATACACGTGATTGCCGATTTTAACTGAAGAACGTTCAAATTCACCTGTCTCTCTCCCAGGACTCGTCATCTGGTGCGAGTAGATGTGTGCTCCTGCAGATATTGAACAATGATCGCCAATCGTTACTCCTGCTGCTCCGTCTATTACAGTAAAAGGGCCAATCCAAGTGTCATCTCCGATCTCCGGTTCTCCGGTGATCCACATAAATGGATTTCTAGTAAAATCAGTCCAGTACTTGGTCATGTTCTGTTGTTCTATTTGAAATAAATAAGTATTCGGTTTGTGCAAGCATTCACTATCCGATATTTGATTGGACGAACCTTCAGTCGAGACAGTGGATGGTGTATTCAAGCTATCATAACCGAATATGATCAAACGCTATATTCTAAGGCCTAACTATGGTTTTCTGACCAATCAATACCCAATTTATCCAGTACTGTTTTTGTGAAATCCATATAATGGTGGTTTTCAATAACATATTCTCTTCCATCTCGAATCAGTTCATCCATCTCTTCGGGATTTTGAAGCAAATACCGGATGTTTTCGTAAATTGTGTCTGGTGTGGTTGTTATCAGGGGGAGGTCTTCCGGGTGCGCATTAAATTCTGGAACTGCAGACCCTAAGACAGCATTCCCTGTTGCCATCGCTTCAACAGCTAAGAGCCCATGTGCTGGCAATATCAGCTGATCGATAACAATGTCTGATTCGGTGAGTTTCTTTCTGAACTCCCGATTTGGTAAATCTTGAACCAATTCGAATTCGAAGTCGTATCCCTCTCTGTGTAACCTGTCGACTGCCTCTTTGACATACTTTGTACCCTTTAATTGAGTATTACTTGGAGCATGAATAATCTTTGGAGGTGTATTGTTGTTGTTACGGTATTCCAGTTCGTCTGGGTCTATTGTTATAGTGAATAGTTCGTAGTCAGTGAGATTCTGAGCGTAGTTGGGTCGAGCAAACACCACATCAGCATACTTTTGTATTTTTTTAGCTTTGACCTCGTTCACATCATCATATATCCTGTCATATCCGTCGACAAAGTCTTGCATATATTTCACATGTGAATCGAGTCCAGCTTCCTCCAGCTCATCCAATAGGAGATGGTAGGACCGTAGATCAGACCCACAGGAAATAACACCCACTTTTTTTCCTAATAACTTCAGACACGGGAGATCGGCATACGCTAACGGCTGTAGCATACGTCTGTAAGCAAGCCTTCCGTAGAATGAGGTTCCGGCATTGAAAATAAATACATCGTGTTTTGTTGCCTGTGTTAAGAATTCTTTAGTAGTGTTTTTTATGTACTTAATGTTATTAGACCCGTCAAAGTAGTCGTCGTGAGGTCGGTAGCCTTCACGGCCGTGTGGATTAATGTCGTTGGAAGACCGGTCTTCGACCACGTTAGTGACGTCAAATCCCAACTCTCGGAGTCCCTTCGAAAGCAGAACTGTTATTGAGCTAATTTCATGTATTCCAACATATATTTTTTTGGCCATGTTCTCGCAAGTGACCACAGATACTAAATTGTGTGTTTTGTAGTGTACACATTCTTGATTCTTTTTGCTTCAGCTGCTTCTGTGGTAATTTCAATTTAAGAAATATAATATTCTGGCTGAGTCGGGTTGCCAACCACTGACCCGATTGCTGATCAAATCGAGTAGACGAGTGTAGAACGTAACACTCGCCTATGACTGGTGAACTATTTTCCGAACTATCTCACTGACAACGACCGATCAACAGTTCTGTATTAGGAATCACTGAGTTCGTCCTTTCTTTCGTATCGGTCGACTCTGTTAGGACTTCCAATCGACTCGTTTTCTAGTGACTCGAACGTCATCCCGACCTCGGGCCTCCAGTCATCAGCCCCCCAGTCAGTGACAAGTAGAGTTCCATCACATGTCTGGACGACGAAATCCTGATCTGGAGTGAAGACCTGAACGATCGTCCCTGGTGGTTCGTCGAACATGAAGTCGGTTGAGAACGGCTGTGCCTCCCAAAAGCAGATGCGTTCCCCGTCGTACTCAGTGAACGCACCAGGGTACGGCTCTGCGACGGCTCTAACGAGTCTGTCGATTACTTTTGTCGGGTCCGCCCAATTTATAGCACCGTCTTTCGGGTATCGCTTCGGGTAGAACGTCGGCTTACCACTCTGTGGCATGACATCGAACCCGTCTTCGATTCCCTCGACGAGTATGTCGTCAAACAGTTCCTGTGTAGCCACGACGAGCTTGTAGTACATCGTCCGAATCGTGTCTCGATCGGTGATGTCAAACTTCTTGGTAGCGATAAGCCCTCCTGAATCTGCACCCTCATCGAGATGGAGGGCCGATAGCAGGAATCGGTCGAGGTCCTCGATCAACGACCAGTTCATCGGTGACCGGCCTCGACCAGCCGGGAGGCCAAAGGCACTTCCGTGGAGACCGACTGCGCCACGTTCGAAATTGGCGAGTACATTGCCTGGAATCAGTCGCTGCCACCCGTGGACGATCATCACATCACCCGGGTTTTTTCTATAATGTTCGATATCCGCATCAGTCATCGAATACTCTTCGGGCGTATACACATCGATTCTGTTCCGCTCACAATACTGTGAGTAATCAAAGTAGCCAGCGACACCGTATTTTTGTCCCTGTTCCGGTGTGAGCGTTAGCAACTCGTCGACGGCGATCAACTCCTCGTGGATGTATCGCAGCAGATCGAATCCCGCCTCGGTACACCCTGCGTATACCACTCGCGTGTTTTGATTGGTTCCCATTGAGCAAACGTACACAGTCACTTGATTAGCATGTTTCGACCTTGATTGGTCCAAGAGTCCGTACCCACCGACTCAGCCGGAGTCAGTCGGACAGTTCATCGTCTATGTACTGGTAGCGAACGAACTCAGTGAGTGAATCTACTGTCTCATCTACTGCCCTGCGCACACAGTTCTCAAACAGCTCGTCGTTTTCTCCCCACAGTCCCGGATGAACGAGAATCTGTACCTTTTCGGGGAAACCAGCGTCGAACGGCGGATCCGTCCGCCACCGCTGGTTCGAGTCGCCTCTGTAAGCGATCTCTCCAAAAAAACCGCTCTTCGTACGTACTAACGAACCCATCGAACGACCGACGTAGAACCCACTCCGGCGGCACGTGGAACGAGACTGTGTCGACGGATACGCCAGTAACCGACTCAAGCATCTCACGCTCTGTGTTGACGTCCTCTATGAGTTGTTCGTCACCTGGAGCATCGTTATAGTACTGATGTGTGCTAAAGTGGAGCCCAATATCGTGTCCAAGCGACTGGATACGGTCGATTCGGTTCCGCGTCTGGTCGTTGAAGATGTTGTATAGACGACTCGTGAGTAAAAAGTAATAGGTCGAATCGACGTTAGCCGACGCTTCGATCTCTGCCATCCGAACGGCTCGCTCTACAGAGAGGTCGACATCGTGTCGAAGGAGTACCTCACCTTCACTAACGTTCCCACCGTATGTAGTGAACGACAACCCAACGTCCGTCAGTTCGTCGAGGAGTTGTCGGTAGCGGGTGTATGTATACTGATAATCTCCTCTCTGGGTCACAATTCACCCTCCGACTCAACCCCACTTCCGACGGTATATACTCTGTGTTTATCCGAATCGACTGACATCGACTGCCGACCGTTGATGATGACCATCGGGTCGAACCTGTTCCAATCGATTTCAGTAAATTCCTCATGTGCGGTGACAATTACGGTTGCGTCCGGCTCCGTCTCTTGGATATCTGCTGTTGGAACAACAGTTCCGCCGAACGCTCCTGTTTCTTCCTCGGTCAGTACCGGATCTGCAACGAGGACCTCGGATGCAGTTTCGGAGAGACGACCGATGATCCGTTCGGCAGGCGTCGCCCGAGTTTCAGCGATCCCCGGCTTATACGCGACTCCTAACACCAGAACCCGAGAACCAGTTACTGACCCTCCGACAGCAGCAAGTTGATCCTCGAGACGATCAATAGTGAAATCCGGCATCGAATCGTTCCGTTCACGCGCGGTTCGTAACAATGGGTATTCACCGTCCAGCCAGTTGGTAACAAAATAGGGGTAGTACGGAATACAATGCCCTCCGACACCGGCACCCGGGCTGTGGACGTTGATGAACGGTATCGTATTGGCTGCCTTTGTGACTTCTCTGAAGTCGACCGGTAGATCATCGGCAATCGATGCCAGTTCGTTGGCTAATGCGATATTCACATCTCGATACAGCCCTTCTGTGATTTTCACGACCTCCGCAGTAGTCGCATTTCCAACTGTAATGACCCCTGCATTGTTGATCGACTCATAGACAAGACGGGCTGCCGTCGTGCTGTCGGCGTCAATCCCGCCGACAATTTTCGGATATGCACCACGGATATCCTCCAGTGCACGGCCACTCGAGGTTCGCTCCGGGCAGAATGCTAGTCCGAACTCGCCGATAGTGAGCCCACTCTCTGCTTCGAGCAGCGGTGCCAAAACCTCACGACACGCACCTGGAGGAACTGTTGACTCGATGAACACGAGATCTCCCGGGTGTATATTGTTTCCGATGTCTCGAAGTAATGGCTTCAAAATAGACAGATCTGGCTTTTGATCCTCTGAAAGCAGTGTTGGGACGATCGCGACATGGATACTGGCATCGGTCGCCGCCTCGGATATATCAGTCGTCGCATGTAACTGACCGTCGTCGACGGTTTGCTCGATCAACTTCGGGAGACCGGGTTCGCCTGTAATTGGACAATCTCCGGCATTCACACGGTCTACGACTGAAGAATCGATATCCACCCCGGTAACATTCCCACACGTCTCTGCGTATATGCCCGCCAGCGGAAGCCCCATTTTTCCGAGACCGTACACCGCGACCGGCACAGCACCCAAGGTGAACGAGTCGCGCTTGACATCGGTGGAGAGAGACGAGCCATAGAGTTGGTGAACTGTTTCGTCTGATGAGTTACTCATCTTCGCCACCTCCGGTCGTTCCACGTGCTATGCTGTCGATCTTCTGGGCGAGTTCCAGTGCCCGAATGCCGTCATCTATCGATACTTTGGGCGTCGAGTTCGTCATCACTGCGGTTACAAACGAATCGAGTTCGTTCCGCAACGGCTCCCCGCTTGAAACGGTCGGTCGCTCCACAATACTTTCATGACGATACCGAATACCTTCTTTTTTTTCTACGTAGGATGGCATTGATTGGCGATGAATTTCTACTGATTGGTCGATGTAATCGATATCGATAACACACTCTGTGGTTGTGATTTCTAGTGTTCGAACCTTCTTTTGAGTAAGTCGACTCGCAGTCAACGTCGCAAGAGGTCCGGAGTCGAACTCGATTGTCGTCGTCGCATACTGATTCTGCTGTACCCCATTGCTAGTTACTGACAGTGGCTCGCCGTCAACCAGTGATAACACGATATCAATATCGTGGATCATCAGGTCCTGTACAGCACTGTCTTCGATTTGTCGTTTTAATGGGGGTCCGAGCCGTTTGGCGTCGACTGCGATAATTTCGAAATCAGCAACGATTTCTTGTACCGTCTGTACGGCTGGATTGAACTGTTCAATATGACCTACCTGTACGGGAACGTCAGCCTGCGCAGCGAGTTCCTGAAGTTCCCTTCCTTGTGATGGATCGTTGACGACTGGCTTCTCAATTAGCGTAGGCACACCTGCTTCAAGACACTGTTTTGCGACATCGAAATGGAACTGAGTCGGGACAGCAACGGAAACTGACCGACACTGAATCGAGCAACTCGTCAATTCCCATCGGCACCGTCCCGTGTTCAGCAGCGATCTCCGCAGCCCGTTCGTTGTCGGCGTCGAACACACCAACTAAATCTGTTCTGGAAAGCTGATTATATACACGGGCATGATTTTTCCCCATTGATCCGACGCCGATAACACCGACCGGAAGATCTGCCCGGCTTGTGGTATTCATCGGTCTACATTACCTCACAAACCTGTGCAATATCCGACTTCGACAGTTCTGGGTGGACCGGGAGAGACAGAACCGTCGATGCGGCTGATTCGGCAACAGGACCACGACAGTCGACATCATCATAGGCAGGCTGGTTATGAATACATTCCGGATAATACACACCGGCATCCAGATTATTATTATTATTAGCTAAATATTTTTTGACTTTGTTATGAGGTTGTTGACCTAATGCTGTATCTGTTGTGTCTCTTTTTTTGATCATCCGTGCTATCAAAAGACTAGTTGAAGACAGCGGATAAATACTTGTCTTTGACTATTGCGATTAACGTGATTTCTGGGTGTTCAGCGAGATGGGTTCTATTACTGAGCGTGGGAATTCAGGAGCAGCCCTTGCATACAATGGTGCTCTTCGAATAGTGTGCTGCTACGTCCATTGCGTAAGGCTATTCGGTTCAACGTTACTATGCCAGTGTGATTGCTACCGTCTCTACAAACCGCACTGTATTTGTTCATGAGTCCGAATTATTCGTAGTACAACCTAGTATGTCATACTCAATTATCTTTGTCACAGCACAAGACATCTCCCAACGTTCGGGGGCCGGTATCGCAACCCGTGAGATCGTCCAAGCATTCGTAACGAATTCAAAAATACATGTGACATTAGTTGCTCCCAAACCCCGCGAAGATCTCTCTTCTGAGCTGCTGGCCGATATTGACCGGACTGTATTCATGCCACAGAAACCGGAATCACCATCCCTCTTCACTCACGCCAAGAGCGCCGTCGACGGGTTCAGAGGTATGCGCGAGACACTTGCGAACGAGCGGCCTGATGCTATCGTGGCTCGGATGCACCATACTCTGTTAGCCCCCGCGTTCTATGCCAACCGCTACGACCTACCATACTTTTTATTAGCGCGTGGGAACTCCTACAAACGACTCAGATTCAAACAGGTACTAACCAAGGTGTTCCAGTTCAACGTACGGGCGGCCACTGAGGTGTATGCAGCCTCCAACGAGATCCAAGCCGACGCCGACAGGTTTCGACGTCCCGAGCAAAGCGAGACACAGATCATGTCCAACGCGGTCGACCCGGAGTTGTTCACGCCACAGCCCCGTTCAGAGGCGAGACGGAAACTTCAGTTAGGATTTCGGAAGGACGATTTCGTGGTTGGATTCGTGGGAACGATGCGTCGCATGCATGCAGTACGTGAGTTAGTCGAATCGCTTACCTACCTCAGCGACGCGACGCGTGTCAAATTGCTACTGATTGGAGACGGCGAAGACAGAGGCCCCTCCGAGGAGCTCGCCAGCGAGCTTGGTGTGATTGACAGCATCGTGTTCACGGGGTTCGTGCCTCATGAGGAGGTTACGGACTACATCTCGGCCTGTGACATTACGTTTGGAGCGATGAAGCGAGACTCAGCAACACCGATCAAGTGTTTCGAATACATGGCTGCTGGTCGACCGGTAATTGTCAATGATATGCCGGAGATGGCGTTCGTAGACGAGCGTGATATCGGTGCCACTATCTCGACAGTGACGCCAGAAGTCATCGCAGCGGCAATCGAGACACTGTCAGGACTCGACGAACAGGAACGAGCGGCAATGGGTGACCGAGCTAGGACGTATATTCTGAACAACCATACCTGGCAGTCAGCTATCGATTCTATTGTGACTGACTTAGAACACTTATTTCGTACTACGAAACGTACAGACCGCTAACTTTCGAACCGTAAGTTAATTCTCCACACTACCCATACGAAGCCACAATGACTGTAGTCGTCTTAGGGCTCGATGCTCTTGATCCGGATCTCGTCGACAGCGTCGACCATCCGAATCTAACGTTGGATGCCCACGCATCGATCGAGACTGTTCTCAGTTCGGCTACAGACGAACCGAGCACACACGAACTGTGGCCGACAATAATCACTGGTCTACTTCCGGATGAACACGGTCTCCAACTGGAGAGCGGCATCTCATGGGAGAGTCCGATTATCAATCTCGGGAGTACGTTGGCAACTGCAGTACTCCCGAAAAATGTTCGCAGTATACTCGGTGCCTGGTTGCTCAACAACACCGATGAGGTCCCATTCAGAACACCGGTTTCCTACTATACCCAGAACGGTCTTTCAACACTATTTGACAATATCTCAGCAGAAACTATCGGTATTCCGAACTACGTTGTAAACCCTGATCTGAAAGATCGAGAACACGAGTTGCGGGGGAATCTGGGTGATCTCTTCCAACACGATCCGACAGAGAATACGAAACACAAGCATTCGAGTTCAAACCCCCGAGAGTTCTACCAGTTGTGTTTGGAAATGTCGATGATACGGATTGCACGCGCGCGTCGGGCGGTTCGCCGACGGGAGTACGAGCTTATATTCGGATACACGAGTGGATTGGACTTGGTCGGCCACATTGCATACGAAAATCCGGCCTTACAGATGCGCGCATACGAGGAGATTGACGAATTTGTTGGGGAGCTCCGGAAGGACCTTCGAGCGGACGATGAGCTCGTGTTGATCAGTGATCACGGTCTCCAGGACGGAGTTCATACGAACGAAGCCATGGTTGCATCTACTGACGCTAAAATCGTCAAGCGGATCGACTCGGTGCTCGATTTTCGTCGAGTTATCGAAGATGAGTTGGCGGATGGAGCACACCGTCCACAGAGTGACACCTTGGACATCGAAGACAGTATCGAGTCAGACGATGTCCAGCAACAATTGAAAGATCTCGGGTATATGTGACCAGTCATGGTTAGTTAACCCTGAGGAACGAGATGGTGTGAATTTCGGTTGTCCATAGCAGTAATCACTCCTTTCGGCGATTGTACCTAATAAAATTCGATTAACTGAACACGGTGCTCTAATACAAGTGGAATTACAAAATGACTAGTTATCTGTATCTCTCTTCTGTGAATACGGATCTGTACGCTTTCACCACAACATCGAAACTATAGTTTTCCACGACATAAGACCTCGCTGTCTGACTCGTTGCCACCAAGTTATCGCTGTTACGAACCACGTTTTCGATCCGTGCTGCCATCCCTGCTGGCGATGCTTCAGTGAGCAGCCACCCCGTTTCGCCGTCGTGGACGACATCCGGAATCCCGCCGACTGGCGTCGCACAGACTGGCGTTCCGCAGGCCATCGCTTCGAGCGCCGTCGTCGGCACACCTTCGGTGCGTGAGGTCATCACTAATAATCGGAAGCTGTTCAAGAACGCTGGCACCTCGTCGTGGTCGACCCACCCAGCGAGCCTGACGCTCCCACGGTCGATCTTGTCAGCCAGTTCCTCCTCGATCTGTGGCCGGAGGGCACCGTCGCCGACAAAGACGAACTCGATGTCGTCGGGGAGCTGTTTCACCATCTCGATCAGCACGTCGACGCCCTTCTCCTCGTCGAGGCGGCCGAGGTAGCCGATCGTTCGATCCCGGTCGGCGAACGGTGTCGTTGGAGCAAACCGCTCGATGTCGACCGGCCGTGCGCCGTGTTCGTGGATTTTGTGCTGATATTTCGGAGCCTCCAGACCGAGATCGTCGGCCATCGACGGTGAGAGCAGGAGGATGGCGTCGGCGGCGAGGTAGCCAGCGCGTTCGAGCAGCCACACCGGCCGTGAAAGCAGGAACGCCAGCCGATCAGGGAGGCGGTCGGCCCAGATCCGGTAGAGGGAATCGGGGACGTTTCCCCGGGGTTCGACGATGACCCGTTTTCCTACCAGTCGTGACAGCAGTATCGGTAGCAGGTAGGAGACAGCACCAAAGAACAGCACGATCTCCTCATCGCGCCGTCGGAGTTCGCTGCACATCCGTATCTGGTTCCGTATGAATCGTACTGCTGCAGTACCGACCGACTCCCCCGTTTCCGAACTGCTAATTTCACACACTTCGTAGCTATCCCATACATCGGAATCCTCGGGGAGGTTCGCGGTTATCAGGGAGACTGAACTCGCAGCCGCAGACACAACTTCCAGAAGGCCATTGACCGCCGCCTCACTTGTGGTCGACAGGGGATGGGTAACCACGCAGACCGACTGATCAGTCTCGGTTCCGGCGTCCATGCTATCCACGATATCGCCCGTTGTTTAAATCGTTGTGACTACCGCCACTGTGTGAACGCGTACAGATATCCGAGTCCGACACACGAGGTAAAGACAAAAAGCATGAACAACTTCGTCGCTTCGGTGATCGATGGCCCTCGGATGGCGTTCCCTAATCGGTCGGGCATGTATCGAACGAGGAGGTCAACAAGATATGCCGACTCTTCGGTGTTCGATTCGGGCACGAGAACTTCCATCGCGCGTTTCGAGTATCCCTGCCAGAACGCCCGTCGGAGCAGCCACCCGGGCCGTGTCCGGTAGTCGAATACCTTGTGGCCCACTTCGGCCCCCGGCTCGTACCACACACCACGTCCATACTGGGCATGGAGCCGTGCACACAGTTCCGTCTCACCGCCCTGTAGGTTCCGATCACCCTTCCGGCCACCGATATCCGTATCGAAGCCGTCGAGAGCCTCAAACACGTCCGCCCGAAACGAGATGTTCGATCCGAACGTGTTCCGCACCTCTCCCGGTCCTTCGGCAAACCCTCGGTGAGTTACGCCGACGAGCCAATAGAACTCCTCCGGCAGGAACGACGGCTTGCCGGCAACCCACAGCGGTGTCATACGACCGCCAGCAGCGATCGCCTCTTCGTCCTTGTGGGCCCGAATCAGCCGTTCGATCCACCGTTCGTCCGCCACAGCATCGTCATCGATAAACGCCACGACATCCCCACTGGCTACGCTGGCCCCCCGGTTCCGACTTTCTAGTAGTCCGATGTTTTCCTTGTTACACTGGACCACGACGTCGTCGCGCGTTCCGTAGTCAGCAATAACCTGATCGTACACGGTCTCCGTGCCGTCGACGATCACGACAAGCTCCACAGACCCATACGTCTGTGAGAGGATACTGTCGGCTGCCTCCCTGAAATGTGTGTACATATCTTCCGCGTACGTACAGAGGACGACCGACACGTGCACAATCTACGTGAACTCCGGTGTTCGTTTAGCTGTTTCGACTCGGTGATAGGTACCGCTGATCATCGCGATCCCACGCGCACTTTCACAAGCCTTATTGACCGTTTGTATCTGTGACAAACTAATGAAAGACGCTATCGTCGACTCCGTTCGGGACGCAACACAGGCCGACTCGCTCGGCGAGGCACTGAAAGAACTCTACCACGTGCCAGTGCTGGGCGCTGTCATTGCGTTTATGTTGGCCGTTCGTCTTCGTGCACTCGGTAACTTCCAAACTAACGGGAGCGTTACGTTCCGCGGAAACGACCCGTGGTATCATTTCCG